>ENA-OSIY01000278-OSIY01000278.1-marine-metagenome-genome-assembly--contig:-NODE-278-length-29882-cov-7.546720_pt1 | contig 29882 bp, 35 predicted proteins | sample MGYA00237884_ERZ534233 | MGnify/ENA primary metagenome ERZ534233 (study PRJEB26412, sample SAMN06343840) | marine metagenome | isolation source: estuarine water | place: USA: Columbia River Estuary... | reverse complement strand
CAATAGATAGGGGTAGAATATGGCAACTGTTTTTAATTATATCCCTTCTAGGGGTTTCGCCAGAGCTACAGCAGTCTCCTTACGGGAGGCTGCTTTTGGCGACGGATACTCTCAAAGGGCTCCAAAAGGTGTAAATAACGTTAGGCACACCTGGCAGCTAAATTTTGAGAATAGACCCGACTCCGAGGCTAACGATATTCTGGCCTTCTTTGAAACTACTCAAGGGGCGTTCCATTTTTTATGGACGCCCCCTGATGGTTCAGGTGTTCAATATAAGATAAAGTGTAGTGATTGGTCTTCTGTTAACGTGGCTTATGGTTTTCAGACTGTTTCTGTTACGTTTACTCAGGTTTTCGACTTATGAGTACACTATATCAGCAAAACTCTGCTCTAGAGAATAGCGGCTTAATAGAGTTATATGAACTAAATTTAAAAAGCATGGGTATAATCGACCCTATAGAAATGGAAGTTTTTGTAAACGTTGGTGTAATTTCAAGTACTCAAAGTAGTGCTATGTACGCAGAACCTGAAACTTCTAATCAATCTTTGAAAGTAGTTTCTTTTGATTCCATATTCTATATTGGTCCTATGTACGATCCTAGTAACTCAACTGAGCCCCATGCCTCAGTTGACCCTTCCGCAAGAAGCACAGCTCTTGGCACCTCTCAAGGTGGCTCATATTCGTTATTGTATAGTGACACTATACAATATTCCCCACCGACAGGTTTTCAAGGGCTAGATTCGTTTAAAATAGTTGTAAACGCTGGCTCAATAATATATTTCCATTCTGGAGTTAGTGCTGTAGGCGAAGATATCATATGGCAGTCCAGAAAATACTACGCATATCCTATCTACGCAGATGGTTTTGAACAAAGTGGGACTGGTCAGTTTCCAAGACCTGTACTTAGGGTAGCTAATGCACTAAGTATAATAAGTCAGTATCTGGAATCTTTCGATGACTTACTTGGTGCTACAGTTAAACGACGTAGAACTTATGTTAAGTACCTAGACGGAGTAAACTTTGGTGGTAGTAATCCAACCGCCGATCCGACTGCAGAACTACCAATAGAAACTTTCAGAATAGATAGAAAGTCTTCAGAAAACGATTTAGCGGTTGAATTTGAACTAGCTGCTCCATGGGATGTTGAAGGTGTTCAATTACCTCGACGCACTATAGTTAAAAACGTATGTGCATGGAGATACAAAGGATCTGAGTGCGGGTACGTACTACCTACAGGTGCAGGCGCAAAGTACTGGAACGAATTTGATAAACTTACAACAAGAACTTCTGATAAATGTAGCAAAACCTTATCTGGTTGCGCAAAAAGATTCACTAATGCATACGAGGGACTTCCGTATGGAGGCTTTCCTGGAGCGGGTATTACTAGATGATAGATAACAGCGCAATAACTAATATGATAGAAGACGCCAAAGTTAACTACCCAGCTGAGATATGTGGTGTTATTGTTAACGGGGGAAACAAGGCTAAGTACTTCAAATGTAAAAACATTGCCCCTAATCCTGAAGACGAGTTTGTTATAGATCCTATGGATTATATTAGAGCCTCTCAGCAGGGAGATATAATAGCAATTGTGCATTCCCATCCTGACAATACTAGAATAAGTAACGCAGATAGGGAAGGATGCAATAAGAGTGGGATACCTTGGACTATAGTGGATGCTACTAGTGGCACTTATACTAACTATTATCCGGAAAAGTACGTCAATAGGCCTTTTATAGGCAGACCCTTTATTCATGGCATTTTAGATTGCTATGCATTGGTTAAGGACTACTATAAAAAAGAATTAAATATAGAATTAGAAGAGTACTATAGACCTGAGGCTTGGTGGGAGGATAGAGAGACAAATTTGTATCTTGATAACGCTTTTAGTGCTGGGTTTATAAAAATAGAAAGCAAGGATTTACGAAAGGGTGATATAGTCTTAATGAAACTTCGTTCTCCAAGACACCCTAATCATGCTGCGATATACATGGGCGATGGAACTATAATGCACCATGTAGCAGGTAGATTATCAAAAGTTGATCCTTACGGCGGGTATTGGCTATCTGCCACTCACAGTTTATGGAGATATAATGGCTAAAGTAATGTTTTTCGGCGAACTTGAAGATAAGTTTGGTAGTGGACTACCAAATATGTCAGTAAAGTCTATACCAGAGTTAGTAAGAGCTATAAACACAAATATACCTGGGTTCTCAGAACATGTACGCTCAGAAGGCAATCAGTACTTTGTGAAGGTAGATGATGTAGCAATAGCCGAAAAGCAACTAAAAGACCATCCTTTAGGTGCTAACGCTACTGTTAGCATAGTTCCAGTGATACGTGGGGCTAAAGAGGGTGGAGAACTTGCTATGATTGTGTTAGGCGCCGCCCTAATATTTATGTCTGGGGGTATAGCTGCGGGTATAGGTGGGGTGTTCACTAGCATGTCGGCAACTACAGTGACAGCTATAGCCGGTAATGTCTCCATGATGGGAGTATCCATGATAGGGATGGGGTTATACAGCTTACTTTATACTCCAGAAGACTCTGACATAGAAGAAATTAAGAATAAGAGATTTAATGGTCCAGTTAATACTGTGTCACAGGGCAACCCAGTACCAGTAGGTTACGGGAGGTTAAAAATAGGTAGTGCAGTAATTTCCTCCGGACTAGAAAGGGACCAAGGGTTCTCTGTAGCTGCTGGAACTATTGGAGGTTCGGAGGCATAATGACTGAATATATACGAGGTAGTGGTGGCGGTAAGTCTGGAGGTAGTGAATCTCCAAATACACTAAAGTCTTCTTCTTTTGCCAAAGTTTTAGACTTGCTATGCGAAGGTGAGATAGAAGGTTTAGTAGGTGGAGACGCTGGAATTTACATTAATGATATTCCACTAGTTAACTCTGCAGGCGGTAAAAACTACGAGAACTATAATTATAATATACTGCAGGGAACTCAAGCACAGGGTTACTTATCTGATTTTGCAAATGTTCAATCAGAACGTGGTATTCAAAACTCCGTGGTTAAGAAAAATCTCCCTGTATATGAAAAGCTAGTAAGTAAGGAACTTGACGCAGTTAGAGTTACAGTAGGTACACCGTATCTTACAACGTCTGACGACGAAGGAAATGTTACTGGTGGATCAATTGTATATAAAGTATCTATTTCTGACGATAATGGCGCGACCTACACTCTAAAGGTACATGATAAAATAGAAGGTAAGACTACGACAGCTTACGAGCGTTCTGTAGTAATAGATTTACACGATGAATGGAAAGGTAAAACAATAACAGTAAAGGTTGAGCGAGTAACAGCTGACTTTCCAGATACTGCAGTCGACGGAGTTACGAAGAAAGGGGAGTTACTTTTCTACTCTGTTGCAGAGATAATATATGACAGGCTGAGATACCCAAATTCTGCAATTGTTGGTGTTAAAATAAGCTCTGATTACTTTAGCTCTATACCTTCAAGAGCCTACGACGTTAACCTACTAAAAGTACGTGTACCAAGTAACTATACGCCAAGGTCACCTACAGGAGGCTCTTCATCTTATGTAAACGATAGTGGGGCTAATCAAGGTACTGAAATATGGGATGGGGTTCTTTCTCCACCTATATGGACAGATAACCCTGCTTGGTGTTTTTATGACCTACTGACCAATACTAGATATGGGTTGGGTGAGTACATAGACGAAGATACTGTCGACAAGTGGTCACTGTATGAAATAGCTAGATACTGTGATGGATTGGTTCCTGATGGTTTTGGGGGCTGGGAACCAAGATACACGTGTAACATGTTTCTACAGAATAGAACTGAGGCTATTACGGCGCTCAGAGATATGGCTAAGATATTTCGCGGTATGCTGTACTGGAATGGCCAAGTTATAGCTACTGACTTCGATAGACCTCAGACTGCAGAAGCACTGTTTACTAACGCTAACGTTATAGATGGAAGATTTAACTATGCAGGCTCTTCACTTCAGGCAAAAAAGAATGTAGTGAAGGTAACTTGGAACGACCCAGATAATGATTATGCTAGGGCTGTAGAATACGTAGAAGACTCTGAGGAGTTAGCAAAAGATAATGTGCCTATAAGAGACTTGGAAATAAATGCCACTGGGTGTACCTCTAGAGGCCAAGCTTACAGAATTGGTAAGTGGGCTTTATACACCTCAAAGTATGAATCTGAGATACTATCATTTACAACTACTGATGTAGGCATGCACCTACACCCAGGTAGTCTGGTTAATATATCGGACTCACTGAAAAACAGTAGCAGACGCGGTGGCAGAATAGCAGAAGTAATAGACGCTAGTACTGTTAGACTAGATAGGCCTATAAACTTTAACCCAAACAACCCTGGAAAGCTTATAGTAGAAGTAGATTCTGTTAAGATAGAGAATCTACCAGATGGTAGTACAGTAGAGCGTAACCTAAGCACTTTAGTCTCAGCTGTAATAGACCGAGTGGATTCCGACTTGGTATTCCTTTCTAGTTCTATAACAGCTCCGTTAATCGGATCTATTTGGATATATAATGAAACAGGAATTGCGGAGCCTCAGTTAGCTAAAATACTTTCTATTACTGAAGACTCTGACGCTGGAACATACGCTATAACATGCCACAAAGTAAATAACTCTAAGTTTGGCTATATAGAGAACGGTTGGGAACTAGAGAAGAAATACACTAGTGACCTTAATGTTTTACAGGCTTCCCCTATATCTGGGAAATTTGATATAACTGAGGAGTTATATCTTGAGACTGGAATTCCTAAAGTTCAAATATCCGTTGGTTGGGATGATGTTCTAGGCGCTAAGCACTATATACTACACTACAAAAAAGATTTGGATAACTGGAAAGTTGCCGACCTCCAGTCATTAACTTCCCAGTTTGATCTCAGAGATGCTAGTAACGGTACTTACGTTTTTAGAGTTGCTACAGTTAACGCTTTTGGTAAAGTTTCTGCTTTTGTTGAATCTGACCCAACTTTAATACTTGGTAAGACTAAAGAACCTTCAGATGTTACAAACCTTAGCGTTAGACTAACTGAAGCGGGTATTTACCTAGAGTGGCAAGCTATATCTGACTTAGATGTTAAGGGGTATGAAGTAAGACTTGGTGAATCCTGGGAGGACTCTGATAACGGAGGTCCTGGTATTATACTTAGTACTAATATATCTCAGAACTCCTTCGTAACTACTGCAGTTAAAGGTGCAGATACTTATAAGTACCATGTACGTGCTATAGATACTACAGGTCACTATAGTATCAACTCAGCATCTGCAGAGTTAGACATTTCAGAACTTAATAGAGTGTACGGATTTGCGTGCGTACAGTCACTAGGAAGACTGGAATTTTCTTGGAAAAGGGCAACTTCTATTGGTATTTTAGGATACGAAGTTAGAGAAGGGACTTCGTGGACTGATTCAACTTATATCGGATTTGTAAACACTAACAAATTATCATTACCATACGGCAGTAGTGCTACAGGCACAGCTAGGAAGTTTTTTATAAAAGCATTTAGTAGTGCTGGTCTGTACTCTAAGTATGCCGCTTTTGCGTCTACACTTATAGCTAAGCCTACACAAAGAAACGCTATAAAAGATATAAACTTTCATGATACTTGGGCAGGTGTACTTGTAAATACTACTCAAGAATCTTCGACAAATACAGTTGGTCAAGCTATATGGACAAGTTACGATGAAGACTCCGGAGAGTTTCTAGGTGATATTGTACACTCTAAAGAGTACACTGCGCAGACCACATTAAGCTTTGCACATGCAACTTACCTAAAGGACTCTGTAAATTGGGACAACGCCACTTTTGACTGGTTTTCTACAGAATCCCTAAGACGTTGGGTTATGGAATACGATCAAGCAGTAGGTGATGTATCACTAGAAATAGCTACAGATACAGAAATACCTGCCACTGTTTTAGACGCGTGGAGATTTCACAGTGTAGATGGTTTAAACAGTGCAATAGGTACTGCACCAATAGGTACACCTAAAAACTCACTTATAGAATCTCCTGCACGTGGTAGATACAGCGCTGGTGTTTCAGTTGAACCTGTAACTTCCAATGACTACACTATAACAAGACTACCAACGGTATTCTCCGAGACTTTATGGCTAAGACCAAAGGAGATATCTTCTTTCAGTTCCCTGGTTAAGCTATCAAACGAATCTTCTGAATATTTGAAACTTACTTACTCCAAACTAGCCAATAGGCTTTACCTAGAAGATCAGGCTGGTAATAGGGTTGGGTTAGATTATAACCTTGTGGTAGATAAACTAGTTTTTATAGGAATTTCCCAAACAGAGACCACAAGATCATTATACGCCTCTAACAAGCAAGGTACTAACGTTACTGGCAACACAGAATTACTCCCCCCAAATACCTTAGGGTATAATAAATTAGAGGTTATTTAACACATGAACGACAAAATTAAATTATACGGATCATTCCTATTCACGTTAGAAAAGGCCGATGGCTCTGTAGAGATAACAAAGAAAGACAATATAATTGTTTCAAGTGGATTCCTAGCTGTCTCTGACTCCATATTTAACTCAGCATCTAGGCCTGCAGTGTTTCAGTATATAGGTATAGGAGTGGGTACAGTAGCCGCTTCAGTAACTGATACTCTACTAGGCTCTGAACTTACTACGTATACTGTAGCAAGTGTTAGGCCTGTAGCAACTTATGCATTTGACGGTGTAGGGGGTGTAGCTACCTTAAGTCACGTATTTGCACCTGGCGAAGTTACTGGTAACCTTACTGAGGCGGGTGTATTTAATTCCTCTGCCGCGAACTCTACAACAATGCTTGATAGAGTTGTCTTTCCTGCAGTTAATAAGGGAATTGACGACACACTTACGGTAACATTTTCCTTCTCATTGAGTTAAGAAAATGACTGTCGCCACAACTGTGGTGGTTGCTCCTATGCCTCTAAGCCAAGTTGAAGATTCAACTTGGCTATCTCTACTCGGTGTGGAGGCCTCTGAGTTAACGCGCCTCGAATACACAACTATAATATCTACAGACGGTCTTAGTACTTCAGATTGGAATATGCCAGAAAATTGGTATACTATTCATACTTATTATGATGACACTAATTTTAAGACGTGGTCCTCCCCCTCTCTTCAAACTACCGACTGGGCCGGAGTAGCTGGGGAGAACTGGGGCTCTTTACTATACACAGCCAATTTTGTAGATAGTCAAACTAACGGCTTAAGAATTACTGAAGGAGCTAAAAAGCTACATATGAAGAAACAATTCTTCTCTGTAGTTGAATTTTCAGAATTACTACGAACCTCAATACCTAGGTTTATAAACGCTGACGAGTCACTAAGCATTGTTGAAGTACTTAGAAAGATACTTCCAGATATTGAGCTAATTGAGAATTTAGCACTTGCCTCCAGTGCATCCACTGCTGGGTCTCAATTCATAGAGTTCTTATCTAGCATAGGTATATCTGACGAGGCAATACATAGTCCAGGATTGTACTTCTCAGAAGTAATAAAACTTCTAGATGATTACTCCAATGGGTATACAGGTACTCTTTCCGATATTGAGCTATCCTCGGATCCTATTGATTCTATCAGTGAATTTGAGGATAGATTATTAAATGGTAGAGTGCCTGGGTACTCAGAGTTTAGAAGCTATATACAGGGCGATTATAAATATACTAAAGCTTTAGTCAAGGCTACACTAGAGTCCTTCGAAGCTAATACACGGGTTGAGCTTCGAGAGTTGAAAGCTGAAGTTGATCTACCTGACATAATAGATAGGGGTGTACAGTTCTACGACCCTGCTGTTCCAGCTACTTCTATAATTAATTTTAATTATACATTTGATGAGGCCCCTCAATTAAGTGTGGTAGTGGTCGGTGGGTTAGCGGGGGCAGCTAACTACAAAATAGAAGTTGTCGCTCTAACCACAACTTACGCAGACATAATTTTGAAAGATACTGGAAACGCCGGAGCACTAATAGCTGGCACTGTAAATTGGACAGCACACGGATACTAACATATGCAATCATTTCTACCTATAAATGGGACAGATACTTTACAGGCGTCTCTCCCTAAACTTAATAATAATTTTATAACCTTAAGGTCTAACGCATCTGGTGCCGCTGCACCTACCGCTAATTTGTATGTCGGTATGCTGTATTTTAATACGGGTACAAGTTCGTATGAAAAACTTGTAAGTCTGGGTCCTGCCGTTTGGGAACCAGTTATACCTGCTTCAATAAATGCTACCTCACTGGGTGGGGTCGTAGCTGCAAAGTATTCTCCTACCAGGGGTACTCTTACTAACACAACAAGTATAAACGACGTAGCACTGGCTCTGGGTAGCTATACACAGCTGTCCACTACAGGCCTAATTGTTAAGGGGTACCCAGTTGAAAAGGCCGGTACTTTGTTTATTACTAGAGAATTTGACGGAACAACAAACTATATAGTACAAAGATATGTAACTACAGATTCCGTGGAATACACAAGATACTATAAGACTAACTGGACTTCTCCAGGATGGTTAAGGACCCTAACATCTGCAAATTTAGGGGCTAAGGAGCTTGGTCAGGAATCAACTGGTATAGATGCAGATAGATTAGATGGGCAACATGGTTCCTATTACTTAGCAGCAACTGGATTTAGTAAAACCACTGTTCTAAGTTTACTAAGTGGAACTAACAGCCCATTGAATGCTTCATCACTTGGACCCAATTCGCGTAGTGCTAATGATTTTCTATCGCCCGAAAGGCATACTAATAACAAATTATATAGTGGAAGTGTATCCGCTGGTGTGGCTGGGGCTCCTTTAACCCTGTACAATAGTGACAATACGGCCACTGGACTGGGCTTGCCTAAGCTAGCGTTCTATGATCTGGCCAGACCTGGTTCTGGTTCAGACGTCCTAAAGGCAAAAGGCGCGCAATTTATACTAAATAGAACAAGTGATACTTCTACTGTTGATCTCTTTGACGCCGATGGTACAACTAAAGGGACCTTAGGTGTTAAGATACTATCGGCTACAGATGTAAATACTACAAATGTAACATCATCTCTCGTAACTTCTGCTAACGTATATGTTACTTCTGACTTACGTAAAAAGAAGGACTTAGTAAAGATAGAGGGAGCCTTAGCTAAAACTAGAGCGCTAACTGGGTACTTGTACAAGATGAGAGACACTGATAAAGAATCTGCAGGTATTATAGCCCAGGACTTACAAAAGGTTTTGCCCGAAGCAGTCACAGAGATGCAAGATGGTTTCTTGGCTGTTGATACCCAGGCTATAATATCCATACTTGTTGAGGCTATTAAAGAGCTGGGAGATAGAACTGATGGCTAAGGTAGATCCTAACTTACCATTAGACTTAAATGCTGCTGGAGTAGCTCTTGGGATATCTGGTAATTACAGTAGATATCCCGAGGAAGTGACAGTGTACTTAACTAAGTCCGATGGAAAATATGATTTGAAAGGCCTTCTAGGTAAAGTTAGGAAGCAATACATTGGCAGGGCCATACAACAAGTTGTTCATGAATGGCATGGTGGGCTTGTCCAAAAGAACTATATTTGGCACTACTTATACCCTAGAGACGGCTGGCAGACAGTTTACTTCCCTAAGGCAGGTGGTGGGGAAGATGCGGTTCAGATAATAGGTCCTTATTTTTTTAATCATTTTCGTCGAGTAGATGAGCATCGTAACTTCGAGAAGTTTGAACTAAGATTCTATTCTAAAAGCCTTCTCAATTTTAACTCTTTAAATATAACTATTGGTGATGTTACTCTAACTAACGCAGCTTTGAAATTAGTAGGTAATGGGCACGCCTTATCAAATACATACTACCATTTAGAAGATGGCCCCTACCCAAAAGAGGGCGGACCCTTCATGGAGCAGTATGTTACAGGGTCTTCAACAAGTGGAACTGATAAGGACGGAAACCCCATAACTTTAAATTCTTATGGATATAGATTTCGAGAGAAATCTAACTATTATTTATATGTAGTTAATCCCAGAACCCCTGGAGCACTGGATACTGAAGATGCAAATGGGATGGTAGGGGTGGAACCGTACGAAAACGATGAAGGTAAAACTAGATATAACTACAGACATAAGTGGTATGACTCTGGCCGCACCTCATGGCTTAAGCAGGGTCAATCTATATCTTACATTAGACAAGGATATTACTACTTGGATACTCCAATATACTTTGAAATATCATAAAATCTAAACGTGAAAAAGGCCGCATATAGCGGCCTTTTTTGTTTTTAATTGCTGGTAGAGCCAAATCCACCCTCACCTCTAACTGAGTCTGGAAGTTTTGCTACTTCAACGAATGTAGCTTTTAGGTAGGGTACTAGCAATAGTTGACATACTGCAACATCTTTTCTAAAGTTAATAACGTCACCAAAAGAGTCGTTCTTTATAAACATTTTAATTTCACCTCTGTACGTACTATCAATGATTCCTATAGTATTAGCAAGCTTGAATTTAAGTTTACCAGAACTGCTTCTAGGTACTAACATTCCAAATAGTCCAAAGTCTTTATATGTTTCAGGTATTGCCAATGCAAACCCTGCACTAATAAGCTTTGACTCTCCAGGGGACAGATCGAAACTATCTAATGGATATAGATCAAGCCCTGCGTCTTCTGGGTGTGCGTACTCCGGAAAAGTATGTGCACCTATCATTTGTATCTTAAGTTCTACTGACTTCATCTAAAATCTCCTTAATTCTTGTGTAGTGTTCCCCAACTGCATCGTAGCAGTAGTCTAAGTCCATCAACTCGTAGTTTATAAGTATTTGGTCTTTAAAGTTATTTATATTTTTAATGTACTGTGCAGTGCCTGGCAGTGGAATACTATCATGGATATCAAAAGCAGTGCCATACTGTCTAAGTAACGCTGCCCCTCTTTTAGCCCCCACTAGAGCAATACCCGGAACATTATCCCCAGAGTCTCCCTCCAATACCTTCCTAGATATGTAGTCAGCCGGAGCACAGTCATATTTATCCGCAAAGTTATCTAGTCTAATCTCTTTCCTAGTATAGTAACAGAACCTGTTTACCTTTTCGTTTATTAACTGGTCAAAGTCTTTGTCAGTTGAGATTATCCACAATTTGTCAAACTTTGCGGGCAGTTCTTTAGCAACTACTGCTATAATGTCATCAGCCTCTACACCTTGAAACCTTAGAAGTGGGAATCTAATTTCCGCCAGCTTAAGGGCATCCTCATAACTATTTAAAAACTCTGCGAACTCTTGCTTTTCTTCCTCAGTTTGTGTTGCGTACTTAGCCTCTCTGTTTCCTTTGTACTCTGGGAATATAGCCCGTCTATAGGAGGACTTACCCTTATCTGCGGCAATTATAACTTTACCGCATTCGTATGATTTAGCGAAGCTCTCTACAGAACGTACAAAGTCTGCTGCAAAGTCCTTTTGTCTCTTATGTTTGTACCTAAAAGATAAGTTAAGAGCATCAACTACTAATAAGTTATTCCCTGCTGTAGGTAGCGCGGCATCTAACTCAAATATGCCCTTCATAAAAAATCTCCCTGATCTTTAGTATTAAGCCAATCATTAAACGAGTATATTCTAACTTCGTCAATTATTGGATCTAAGTGTTTGTTTTCTCTAAATTCATTTATATAAATAAGTTCTGGTAGTATGGCTTCTGCCTCTCTAGTAGCTACCATCCAATGACCTCTATCTTTCTTAAACACTAATAGAGGTTCCTTATCTACTTGTTCAGATTCTCTAACTGTCTGTGCCCAAAACTTAGCAAAAGTATTATCTGGATTCTTTATCAATAGGTGGTTTATTGTATCATCTTTGTAGTGCTTAACTTCCACACAATACCTGATATTCATACCAGGTACATACACATCACCCTTCAGTCCATGAACCGAATTAAGTCCCCCAGACCCAGGAACTCTCTCCCATTTTAAAGATGTACGATCCCTTAGAGAATCACGTACATCATACTCCGCTCTCGCACCTTTATTTCTGGAATCTACCATTCAATCCTCGATATGTCATTTTCTTTGATTACTTCTACTTTATCTACTAAAGGATGTTGCCAGCCATGGCTTACTATGAAAGCGTTAATATCTGTTTCCTTTGATAGAACCTCTACTAAACGTTCCTTCCCTTCATCGTCCAGAACAGTAGTAACTTCGTCTAAGAATAGAAGATTCAGTTTATTATTATTTAAACTGTTCATAAGCTTACGTATAGCCAGTAATGTAGCTATGTTAACCCTAGCTAGTTCCCCACTTGACAACGCTGAAATACTAATCGGAACCCCACTATCTAATAGATCTACGTTTAGCTTACTCTCAGTTACAATGAATGCTATGTTAAATCTTCCATCAGACATATCGACTAAGTACTGGTTAATCAAACTTTCTAAGTCTTTGACCATAGATTCAATTTTAAATGCTACAAGCCCCATAGTTCCAAAAGCCCTCTTTAAAACGTCCAAGTGTGATACCCTAACTTCCAAAGCACGCATAGTTGCAGCTTTAACACCTAGTTCCTCTAAGTGGTCATCTGTCTGTTGAGTTATTAGCTTTATTTTCTCATTATGTTGATCAACTTTGGAGTTAGCTGCTCTAATAAGATTTATAGCATTCTCTGCATCTTTAATCTGCTTAGTCAATTTATTAAAATTATCTTCCAAGTCATATATATCTATCAATTCAGTCGGAAGACTAGGATCTACTAGCTCAGAGTACATCTTATGCTCCTTCTCGTGACGGAGTTTAGAGGCGTACTCTAATTGTGCGTTTCTAGCTTCTGTAATTCTAACATCCAATTCTTTAAGCTTATCCGCCGCTGCCTTTTCTAACTGTGCTTGGCTATTTATAATTGTCACAACTCTAGACCTATCTATAGTAGACTCACAAGTTGGGCACTTATCTCCTAGCTTCTCCATTTTAAGCCTTTGCGCCAAAGCCGTTGACTTTATACTAGATGCCTTACCCTTATTTTCTGTTAGTGTCGCTATGTCTTCCTCGGGAGGTTTAGCATCCATTAGCAATCCTGCTGTAAAGCCTGCGTCCTCAGCCTTTTTCTTATTAACTAAGTTATCCTTAATCTTTTTATTATCATAAGACAAGTTGTTAAGGTTATTCTTTACTTTCGCTAATTCGTCTCTTAAATTTTGAGGCTCAGGTGGAATTTCCTTTTTTGTCTGTTCTTCAAGTGAATCCAAGTTATACTTAGTTAACCAGTTCTCAATGGTTTTTACTGAAGATTCAACAACAGCCAGTTCAACCTTTAATTCAGAAAGTTCGGCTTTTATAATTTTTTCTTTGGCAGTATACTCGCCAAGGTTTAGAAGTGATATTAAAAATTTCTTTCTTTGAGTATCAGTTGCGGTAAGGAACTCGAGGGATGAGTTAGAACTCTGATAGACTAATTGTCCAAAGGTAGAAAAATCCATTCCTAGCAAGTCTGACACCTGCTTATACGTAGCACTAGCAGTGTGTGAACCAATATCTACTCCGTCCTTAAGTAACTCAGTTTTAGTTGCCACGCCTTTACGAACAATACTAAAAAAGTACTCAGATCCATTTAATTCGAAGTCCAACGCAGCGCTGTAGGTATTAGAATCTACGTGCCTATTTGGTATATCAGATTTTTTAATAGACTTACTATTTTTGTTATAAAGTAACTCTTGAATTATTAGAGGTATACTAGACTTGCCATGCCCGTTTTTACCTACAAGCTGTGTTACTCTAGACTTATCAAGACTTAACTCATTATCCGCTCCATAGGAAAAACAGTCACTCCAATACAAAGTTTTAAGTGTTAACATGCATAATACCTAGTCATGGGTGTCTGTCCCCCTAAATAAATTAGCGTACTCATTCATTATACTTTTAATAGTATCGGACTCTAAACCCTCTACTTCACCTAAGTACCATGATAGTTCTTCTTCCTCAGTTAGAACAGTAGATTCCATTCTAGCTGAGACTTCTCTCTGAATTATTTTCTTATCTAGTAAGTCGTTTGCCTCGACGTTCGATAATTCAACAGCGTCTCCCAATAGCTCATACACAGTGTGGTGGAAACCAGTTCTAACCATGTCAGCTGGATCTGTAACTGTGAGTCGAAGAAGCTGGGGTAGCTTAAGCTCGATAAACTCATAAGTAGCCCCGTCGTTGACATTAGTATCAATGAAAATAACACCGTTATCGCCAGAAGTTTCTCTTCTATGAAAAGAAGTAGTGACCGGACTGCCGGGGTATACAATGTTTCTTTGAGAGTTTGAATGTGCATGTAAATCTCCTGAATATACTATGTTCCACGGTTTAAACAAATCAAGGTTTATTTCTGCAGTAACGTGTGGAGGTATTTCACCCCTGACATGCGTAAACAGTATTTTACCAGATTTATTGTGCCAGTCCTTCTTCTTTAAATCAGTGTACGGTAGTACAAATACACCGTCTTCAATTTCTTTAAATTCTGAGATTATTTCAATCTTCTCATGCTTTAGTGGTTGAAACTCTTCCCAGAAGGATTTGTACTTAGATGTAGCTTCGTGGTTTCCAGGGTATACTATATTAACCCAGTCTCCTCTGAGAACCTTAAACATTTCTAGCATTATCCCTACTTCTTCTGGGGTAGGTACTCTATCAAAAATGTCTCCACCGTGTATGATAGCATCAACATTTTTACTCTCCGCTATGTCTCTAACCGTCTCCCACAAAAGATTAAATCTATTTCTAGCCCACTCTTTAGGTACGTTCTTTTGACCAAGCTTTATATGATGGTCTGCTATAAATAATATCTTCATTAGTCTTCGTTACTGAATAAGAACTTCACTAGGTCTGGATTTTTGGAAACTGCTAAAGCCTTTATTAGGGCATCTTCAGATATGCCTTTACTTCCGTTCCTAGCAGCTTTAATTTCGTTATCAGAGTTCAGTCTTAGAGTTTCTAATTCTTGCGCGAAAGCTGCTCTATATCTAGTTTCAACTTCTTTAACAGCATCCTCTAGTCTATCCTGTGCAGACTCAGCGTTTGATTCAACATCAAAGGTATCAATAAATTTTTGCATTACCTCTTTATTTAAATGTTCCGCATACACTGGTACAAGTGATTTATCAACATGAAATGCTGTAGTCCATGAATCTGGGTTAGGTCTATTGTAAACCCCAAAGTCAAATATGTATATACCTACTGGTTTTCTATTCCAGAAGTCAGCACCAAAACTTTCAGTTGAATTAATACTACTTAACTCAATAATGTGTAGTTTCATAATTACGTCCTCATAATTCTTCGTTTCTTTTCGATATGGTGGAAGCTAAAGTGTCCTTGAACGCTGCCGCAGAGTACATTACAGCAAGACCTTTAACAAGTCTAGTGCTTTGAGATTGCTCCCCTGAGATCATTCTCAACTGAGAAGTTACTACTTTCTGGAAGGTTTCTTGATCAACTTTAGACATTGATTCTACTATTTTAAGTATATTCTCAGCCTCTAGCGCATCCAAGCTTTTTAATTCAGTCATTTAAGTCCTCTTAATAAAAAAAAAGGAGCACAAGGCTCCTTTACAATATTGCTAGAGAGCGTCTAGCTCATTTACGGCTTCATTCTGACTATCAGTTTCTGCGCCGTTATCGTCTGATTCTTTTTTGCCGCTTAGGAATGCATCTAAAGCAGCTTTCTGCTCTTCTGGAGTAGGTCTAGGGACGACTTCCTCGATTGGCTTCATATCTTTAATCAATTCCAAATCTTCCGGGCTGAGTGCAGAGGAGCCATGCTTCATCATTGTTGGTATTTTTAGAATGTACTCAACATTGTATGCGAAAGCACCAGTCTTTTTACGCTCTAAGATTATATCAAAACCGGTCTCTTGATCAGTTGGGTCAGATTCAATTTCTTGGCAGTATGAAATCAACGACTCAAACATTTTCTTTTTAAGGTTTAAAATTTCAAGCTTTCCAGTTTTTCGGTTAATAACCTGAACAACGTAAGCCCAACCACATTTGACAGGTTCACCAGTTTTAGGATCTTTTACAGTTGCCTGTACCCAATCCTTTTCTATATTAGTGAACTTCTCTTTCTGTCGGTCAAATCCTAAGCACTCGAAAGGCAGCTGCTTATTCTCAGCGTTGGTAACCCAGTACAAGTAACGAGGAAGGATGTTGCCCACCATTCTGAATGAGTTCTCACCTTCTTCTAGTTTCATGTAAGATCCGCCTTTCTTTGCGGAACCGTTTAAGTTTTTAAATGATAGTGCCATATTATTAGTCTCTTTTTAACTGCTTGCGCTTAAGCTCAGCAGGGTCTGGTTCCAGTAAAAAATGAATTTTATTACCGTACCTATTTATATAAGGATTATTTACTATATCCTGTTTAGTAAGTGGGCAAAAGTCAACCAGTAGGGTGTTATCACCGCTATTTAAAAACGACTCATAACTCCTAAAGCTGGCTAAAACTATGTAGTTTAACAAGTGGTAACCCGTACACTTGGGCTTTTTTACTTGAGCCTTCAAGTTCCATAGGTCAAGTATATAACTTGGACCTCTGAATTCTTCTATATGTTTAACAATACTTCTTATGTCTTTACTTCCATAGTGCCTAACAAGTTGGTTAAGATCAAATCTAGTTACTTGCACTACCAAGGCTTTACAGACAACACCAATAAGTCTGTATTCCTATAGTAGTCCGCAAGATTCATAATATGAGTGATAGTAACGTACCTGCGTCTGCCTGTGTAAGTTACCGGCTTGTCTTCAGCTTCATACTCCCTTAGCGGTAGTCTAGTTTCTTTAAGGGCTAGTAAATCCCCTACTTTGTAGTCATAGTAATTATCTACTACCTCAAAGTTTCTTCTGCCTTCCCAACTTGCCTGAAATAGTAACGGCTCAACATCTATATTCATAGATACTCCAAGCGGCTCTTCATTATCAACTATCATATAATCTCCAAAAATCACAAAACATATTATATCAAATTACCAAGGTCTTTGTCAATATCATTTTCCACAGGTGGCATGTCCTGTATACTATAACCTTTCTTAATATATAAACCCCTGCGCAAGTTAGCTTGCCGTGACGCTGTAGCGCCTCTAGGTATAAAGTCAATTACTTGCGGTGTCAATTTTCCGTCAACAACACGAACTATTCTTCCAATCAACTGTTCTAACAAGGAATCGTTGTTTATAGGGGTAGTAAGGATTAAGCTAGATAGTACATTTTCTGAAATACCTTCTGAGAATATAGACGTTGTAGCAAACACATTGTCTGCTTTGCCTGTACGTACTAATTTAAGAAGCCTCTCACGTTCTACAGGGTCTTTTACCTCTCCCGTTATAAGAACAGAATTATCTTCAAATATTTCTTGACAGTCTTTTAGAAACTGCACTCTATCACACACTATTAAAACTTTGTGTCCTTTCAGGTTTTGAGCGTGTACCGCAGTTATAACTATATTAAAGAAGTCTTTATTTCTTAGTAAGTCATTAACTCTGTGAGCCCAAGGAACTTCGCTGTTATCTTGGAAGCGCACATTATGTAACGGAATTCTAAGTATCTCTGGGAGCATCATATTCTCTCTTGGAGGTCTGAATAGAGTTCTTGTAAAGTAATCTGGGAGAACAACATGCATCCCGTCCTTTCTGTCAAGAGTTCCCGATAAACCAATTTTGTACTGAGCCTTGCTCTGATTAATTATAGCAGTAAATGTACTAGCAGGTGCATGGTGACACTCGTCTAATATTATAGTTCCGAATTCCTTCGACAGTTTAGCACTATGCTTTACTAATGTCTGTATGTTTCCTACTACTATTATAGGTTCTATGTTAAACTTGCTAGATCCTATAATGCCCGGGGTTATTCCCAAGGTTTTCTTTATTTCTTTCTCCCACATATCCCGTATACCAAGGGTATGTGTAACTATTAGAGTCTTTCTCTTCAACTTCGCTGCTATAGCTATAGCGGTGAATGTCTTTCCCCAACTAGGGGCAGCATTTATTATACAGCTACTGTCAACAGCTTCGTATATACGTTGCTGAGATTCTCTTAGAGTAAACTTAAACTCTGGAAACTCTACTTCAGTACTAACCCTCTTATCAATAATTTCCATGCCTTCTGGAACTAAGTCCAACCTACCGGATGGTATAGATATTATGTCATCACGTATACTCATAAAGTTATGGAGTGTTATCGGTTTTTGACTACCTCTATTAAACCTGTACAGAACATAAGTAAGTGACTGTTCTATAATCTCTTTTTGATCTGGGGTTACTTTTATGTATATCCTATCGGATATTATTGCATTGCTCATAACTTCCTTCTAGTTGTTTTCTTTTTTGCATCTACTATCTCTAGTAGTATAGGTCTACCAGGTATGTCTATTATACCTGCGTATATAACACCTACGTTGCTAGGTAAATGCTTTTTCAACAAGAACGGAGTGTTAATCCCTTCCACCATTAACATACAAGATCCATCATCTTTTAATATCACACGTAACACTTTTTTATATTTAACTTTATAAAAGGTCGTTGGCGCGTGGTTAAAATATTTTCCGTCACTGTCTACTATATGTCTGTATTTTATAAGGTTAGCTATAAGCTGTTCCTCAGTATATATAACAGCCTTCAAAGGGTAAAGACGTAGATACTCATATCCCTTGGACTTTCTCTCTTTTAGTACACTTAGCATCTGTATCCGTCTATTTCCAAAAGAACCTTCTAGACTTCTATCGTCTAGAAGGTATTTCTCGAAAGGTGTCTCTATGTACACCTTGTTGTTCTCTTTATAAACTTTTACTTTTTTGGCTTTGATAACAAATACAGGATACTTAAGTTTAGTAGCTATGCGCACGCTAATGTTGGGAACTTGCTTTCTAAGTCTTCCGGACTCAAGAAAGAATAGTCATAACCTATCTCAGCATCAACGCTTATAGGGGCACCTGGAATAGACAGTCCACGATCTAGTTGAGTTATTTCCTTCATAGTCTCTATAAAATCGTCTACTAAATCTTCTCGTACCTCACATAGTATAGAGTCATGTACTAGCGCGAATATCTTCACATCTAGTGATTTCTCGTTAACATAGTCATGTAAGTCTATAGCTGCCATCAAGTTTATATCGGAGGCTACAGACTGCACAAGAAAGTTTACACCAGATCTAACAGCACCACCAGCTATGCCTCTATCGCTAGAGAATACGTTAGGCAATCTACGCTTTCTACCTAGAACTGAATAAATGAATCCGTGAGTTTTGATATGCTCTTTAGAACTATCTAGCCACTTCTTAAGTCTACTATACGTGTTAAAGTACGTTTCGATAGCGTCTTCTGCGTCTGACTTAGTGAATGACTTATATGGTACACCATAGTTAATATGCTGTTCCATATTAAAAGCACTAACTGTATCCGCAACACTCTGTGCACCGGAACCATACATAATACCAAAAGATACGGCTTTTGCAGCTTGTCTTTCAGATGGGTATAATTTCTTAACCTCTGATATCTCGCATGGTAGGTTGAATACCATCTTAGCGATTGCAGAGTGGAAGTCACCACCATCAACAAAGATTGATTGAAGTTTCTTATCTCCGGATACTACAGCAGCATAATACATCTCTGCCGTTCCAAGATCCTGTGATACAATCTTGTACCCTGGTCGCGCTTTGATACATGCTTTTACAATCTTATTATCACGTGGAAGCTGTTGCATATTCAGTTTTCCACTAGAGGACAATCTGCCTGACGTTGTTGATGTTAGGTTAAATCCCGTTCTCAGTCTACTGTCCCTATCCAACGCTGGAACAATCTTCTCAAGATAAGTATTACGTATCTTTGAGTGCTGTCGTATGTTAAGTATAAGTGCTGGTATAGGGTGTTGCTCTGACAGTTCCTTCAATACTTCCGCATCAGTAGAGTCTGCTCCTGTCCCAGTCTTTTTACCAGTCTTTTTAAGACCTAGCACATCGAACAGTAAACCTCTCAGCTGTAGTGTTGAATTCGGGTTGAATATCTTTCCCTGCACTTTCTCAAATGCGTGTATTTCAGGATAGTTATAGAGTGATTCTTTTAGTACTAGAAGTTCCTCCGCCATAAGAACAGATGCAGCCTCTAGCCTTCCCCTAGAAAAGGGAACACCGTTTTCTTCTATATCATTTAGAAAACGCATACCAGGTAACATAATCTTATTATATACACCTTTCAGGTTTTCATTGGTATCTACTAACGGAAAGAACTTGTTAAATAGTTCTAATGTAGCGGCAGTATCCATAGCGGCATATGGGTACATAATGTCAAAAGGAATATAGGCATAGGAGAATTCATCTTGCTTAATTCCTTTTGAGGAGCAATATGACTTCCTAAAATCCTCTAAAGGCTTAGCGTAATCCCCAAGGTTTGTGTAGCGTAGCGCTAGTGCCTTCAGTCCGTGAGTTCCTTGAGTCTCGTCAAGTAGATAGTGTAACATCATAGTGTCATGAACTACTTTAGGATATTTCAACTCTAGGTGATACTCTAGCCACTTAATATCGAACTTAGCATTTTGCATTACAATAGTTCTGGTGTCAAGTACTTTCTGCATTAGTTCTAGTACTCGTTCAGATAGTACATCTGCTGCTATGTATACGCCTTGCTCGATTCTATGAGATAGGGAAACGCCCAATACGTAGCCCTCTCTTGCGTATAATGAGGATGTTTCTGAGTCCATCGCTACTACTTGAATAGAAGGATCTTTTAATATTCTGTTCAAGTATCTAATTGCTTCCTGCTCTGTTTCTATACCTACGTAGTCTCCCTTAGTTGGAGCCCTAAATTCACCACTTATATATCTAGCAGCCTTTGTTACAGCAGCTTCAAAACCCTTTCTAGCTTCTGGCTTAAAAGTTAGCATTGCTGGGTTTATCATTGGAATGAATTTTTCTTCGATTAAGTGTCCTGCGTAAGACATTACGTTAGTTAGACCTGTATACTGCTTAGTAGCCTCTGAGCCAATAAGTATTACAAAGTCATAATTATCAAAGTCTACAGATAAGTCCACATCCTTCTTTAAAACTTTTTTAGTCGCGGTAGAGCATAGATGTAGTAATTCTACTTTGTATTTGTTAGAATCTGTCAGGAATTGCATATGTCTACCGTAGTCAGTATTTCCCGGACATTTATCTACTAATGCTATTTTTATCATTAACCCTCCTCAGGCCCACTGTCAGAATCTTCTACAGCTACGTCTTTATCTTTTGGGTACTTTTCTGGATTTATTTTAAATAAGTATTCCTTAGCGGTAAGCCTACTTCCAGAATCTAGAACAAAGTCTGCCATTCCGTTAACGCACATCTTTTCAGCACCAAACCATAGGTCCGTACCATCAAAGACTTTTTCAATATCATCTTCGCTCATAACATCTTTAAATAGGTTTCTAAAATACTCCTTAAGTGCCGGAACTTCAACTTTCATTCTTCTAGCAGTTTCATTAGATTTACCTGCTAAATACATGGATACATCATGAACCATTAGTATACTGTGCGGATAAATAACTCTTGTAGAGCCTGCCATGAATAACAACGCTGCCATACTACACGCTTCTGCGTCTATAACAGTAAGGGATCTGTCTTTAAATCTATCTGTCATAACGTTTATAAGTTGTTGACCGTGACTAACATAACCACCACCAGAGTTTATACGTAACTCTAACGTGTCTAGGTCGCTGGCAGAGTGAAGAGTGTCTAATATTTCATGTAATTGTGCACCTTCTTGTACTAAAGTATCTATGAACAATCTGTAATGGTTTGCTACTTCTACCTGTGTCTGGAACATTGTGTGTGGGGTAGTAGGGGTCATTTAGTTTCCTTTTTATATAACTCATGTATAATGCTGTCAACTGTATCCTGGTCAAACTCTCCAGGGTCAGTTCCCTCAGCCATTTCTAGTATTTCAACAACTAATCTTGTTTTCGCGGTTATTATCTTTTTTATATCTTTTGCAGCAGCTATACCTGCAGCATCGCCGTCTAACATTATGTACACCAACTTAGTCCCTGCCAGAACTAAGGGCATCAAGCGGTCCTCAGCATTATCGTATGATAATGTTCTAGTACCAAATAAGCAACCCACGTTATCTAATCCTTTATCTCGTAAGTTTATAGCGTCAAATATACCCTCTACTAAAATAACAGAACCTTTATGAGGTTTTAGATTTGATGGGTATATAGGCAGCTTAACCTCTGAAGGGCTTATTATGTATTTTGGAGATGCACCCGAATGTAAGTGTCTAGCACAAAATGCTACGATCTTACCTGACACATCCCGAATAGGAAATACTATTCTATCCTCAAAATCAGAAGAAGTAAAAGCATCTACACTCCTGAAAGTTGAAGCTTTTATACTTCTGTAATCTCTATTAAAAGGCAGTGACCCTGACGGTATCTCCAACCCTTTAGTACCCGCTAACAATGCACGTATCTTCTTTCTTAGATGAAAGACTTTCTCAGTTTTGAAGTCTCTCAATTCATTAAAGAAATCGTATACGTTGCCTTTGTGTCCACAAGAAAAGCAGTGAAACATACCTGAAATTCTATGAACTCTAGTAGATGGTGATGAATCATCATGCTCAGGATTTAGGCAGTGGATTAAAACATCTTTACCTGCGGGTCTGAATGGTATACCTTTATCAGTTAATATTTCTTCTACATTCATAACTCGCCTCCACCACCAATACGCCCCTTACTTTTCATAAAGGATGCTTTAGGGTCGTCGTTTTCGTCTGCCTCAGAGTCTGGAGACTCCACATCGTAAGCTACTTCCATCGGGTCTATTCTTAGATTCTCCCAAGTTATCTCTGTTCTGAACTTAAATTCGTCACTAGAGTTTCGTGCTTTATCACATTTGAAAGATATACTTCCTGGAACTCTCTTAGCATCTAGTACTATAGATACGTCACAAGCGTCCTGAATGCCCTTAGCGAATCTAGCGACACCATTATCATCAATTTGGTAAGGTGATACTATACTAATTTTGTACTTTCTCGCTAAGTTTTTCAACTGCTTACTGATTGTGACCTGGTCTTTCCAGTCATACATAGAGTCTGGGTTTCCACCCAAAGTTATCTGGTTTAAGTAGTCGATAACTACTGTTTTTATCTTATTACCATGCTGTGCTTTAAGTTTTTGTAGGCTTAAATCAATCTGAGTTATTGACAACTCTCTATCGTCTACAATCACTATCTGAGCTTCTGGTCTCAACGAGTCCTGCTCTTTTAATTCTTTCTCAAGCTTAAATCTGTCATTATGTTCCAGGAAGCTATTGTAGTGTTTATCACCCTCGATAAACATACCACTTCTAGCTTTAGCTAACCTGTTTACCTCATCTTCGGCTAATGTGTTCTTTCTTAAATGGTCATAGGGAACTTCAGCCAGTATTGACATGATACGATCAAAGGTTTCATCGCTTGTCATTTCAATAGTGAAGTAAGGAGTAATCATCCCCATTTCATAGTGCGCTGCCGAGATATTAGCACAAACAATAGATTTACCTGCACCCCTCTTACCTCCAAGTAATATCAATTCCTCGTCGTAAAAACCACCAACAAAAGAATCATAAAAATTACTAATACCACTTGGTACCCTTGACTTGCTAGAATCTTCGGGTCTTTTAAATACGGATAATTGATCTGAGGTTACAATAAGTTCATCTGTGTTAAGCTGACTGTCTAACTCTAGTAGGATTGTTCCTAAACTTTCCTTTATCTCATTAACATCTAGTATTGAGATACTATCAACGAAAGTATCTAACAGTGTTAAAGTCTCTACTTGAGCGTACTGGTCAATTAATGCACTAACGGCTAAATCTAACTCTACGTCTGGAACTTCAAGAGATTCCAAGGCGTGTACAGAGTTAAGTAATCTAGCATCCCTTAATGTTAGTTTCAAATCTTCGAAGCTCGGTATTCTTCCGTGCTTAGTATAGAACGATTTAACCGTTCTGTATATAGGACTATATGCACCAGAAAAGAAGCAAGACTTCAAATCCGCAAGAGCAGATAAGCTGCCCAATTCTAGCAGTTTGTAAAGTACAATGCCTTCTATATTTACCATATTAAATCAATTTATCTTCGTTGTCCGACACTACAACATCAAATACCTCGTCTACTAGAGATAATACATCCCTTCTTAGAATTTTTAGTTTTTCTTCGTACAAAATTCCGTCGTCATAGTAGCTGTGTACTTGTCTCATTGTTATATGAGACTGTATAGCGAAGTACAGTAAATTAAATGGGTCGTCCGAATCAGGTAAAATACTAATTGAAACAGACTCTCCATACATACGTTTTGCTTCCTCTACAATCTCCTCAGGAGCAACGGAAGTCGTATCGTTGTATTCTATCTTTACTTTCAAGGTTCGCACCCTCCAAATACACAAAAGGGAGCACCAGTTTCCTGGCACTCCCATTCTGTCAGTTAATTAACTGAGTTTATGATGTTTTCTTGTCAGCGTTTTTAGCTGCTTTTTTAGCGCCATCATAGTCAGATGCTACGAGTCCTCGGCGAGTAAGAATGGTTTTAACACCTCGCTCAGACTTGCCGATACGCTCTGCGATATCAGCTACAGACATTTTAGCCAACTCACTAGCGTCGATAGATGCTACTGGGTCTACTTTCTGGGTAGCGTGAGAATCACGTTGCTTAGGAGTTACAAAGCCTTCTACCTGACGAGACATGCTCAAAGCCTTACCACGTACAGAAGGGATAGACTTGTTAAGTGCTGTAGCAATATCTTCAATCGCTTCACCGGCAGCAGCCATAGCTAGGAAAGTAGCTTCTTCTGCTTCAGTGTAAGTGCGCTTAACTTCTTGAGGCTCAGTCTTCTTAACCATTCCAGTAAGTTCCATAGATAGAACCTTACCTTGAATCGCTTTTGCACTGTATTGTCCATTACCAAAAGCAGCAGCAATTTCAGCGTAAGTCATTTCACCATCATTTTGGTTTAGCAATTCACGCAAGCCAGCTTCTTCTGCTTCAGGCCACTTGCTTTTAGCAGCATCAGAGGCTTTCTCTACAGAATAGCCCATCTTTCGCAGCTTAGCACCAACGCTTCGTGGGGTAACATCTAGCTGTTCAGCAGCAGCACGTACGAGAGTCTGTGAAACTTCAATTTCAGCTGATCCAGCGATAGAAGTAAGGGTTGCAGTGCGCTCGTCATTCCAAGTTTTAGTAGTCATTATTATTTAGATTCCTTAATTGTCTTTGTTGTATATAAGTTGGTTAGTTCATTTATTGTTAAAATCTTGATACCAAGACTCTCGGCCTTGGTTCTAGATGACGAGTGTCTACCCTCTTCATCAATTAGGTAATCAGTGGTTTTATTTACTGACCCACGTACTTGAAAGCCAAGACTTTTTAAATGGTCTTGCGCCTCTGTACGATTTTTAAAGTCGTTTAACTTTCCAGTTATAACAACCGATACGCAGCTTGTTCCAGATAGTACATTGGGTGTTTCTTCTGACTCACTAACATGGGATATTTGAGTTACTGGTATTTCTCTGTATTTTTCGATGTACCATATTTGCTCAATCCATTCCCATAGATTAGCTCTAGCCTTATCACCTAACCCTGCTTCCTTCATTGTATCTGGAGTGATACTTCCTATATCACTTATAATAGCTCCTAGTTTGAAAGCAGCTGTAGTACCTATGAGCGGTATACTGAAAGCTGCTAGGAAGGTGGGGAAGTCCTTTATTTTTGATCTTTCTATTTCATCATAGAGCTTAGTTCCTACCTTATCACCCACAGCGTCTTGAATGTCATCAATAGACAGCTCATATAACTCTGGGATAGAGGAAATTCCTAATTTCTCGATTGTCTTAGGCCCCATGCCTTTTATCTTCATAGTCTTGCAGTAGTGTTCTAACTGTTTACCGGCTCGGGCAGAGCATAGTTTATTTCTACAAAACAGTTGATCATTTACAAGCTCTAAGGGAGAGTTGCACGAGGGACAATATGTTGGGGCTATAATTTTCAAAAATTCTTCCATTTCAAATTATGAATATAGTATATCAAAATAACCAAGTAAATGTCAAAACTATTTTAATCTGCTCTACCAACGATACAGGGAATAATTTCTCCACTTCTTATAACCTCTACTAGACAGCCTATCTCTAGGCCTAGGCCTTCGATATATGCCATGTTATTTAAAGTGGCTCTACTTATAGTAGCCTCGCCTATCACTATAGGTTCTAGGATAGCTACTGGGGTTACTTTGCCAGATTTTCCTGTCTGCCATGATACGCCTAACAGCATGGTACTAACAGGTTTTTGTTTTTGTTTGCTAGCGTAAGCGCCTCTTGGGTGTTTTGCTGTGTATCCCATATTTGCAAACATTCTGTTATTATTAACTCGCAGAACCTTGCCGTCAGTAGGAAATATACTAAGTATCGGATCTTCTGACATTACTGTAAGAAACCCTTCGTCTTGTAGCATATCTAAATCCGCAGCGTAGTTTGATTTTAAGTTGTCCTCTACAGATTGACCATCTAGGAAGGACACTCCGTAAGCCACAAAGGTAAGGTCTATCTCCTCGGCCCTAGCCTGGAACTCTTCCAGATTTTTCAATCCTAAAGAGCCTGACGCAGCATTTCTAGAGTTAGATACGTTTTTAGAAGCAACCATTTCACCAATTATCTGACAGTCGTACGGCATCATTAATTGAGTAACTACTGAATCTAAAGCTATAGCTTTATCAATAATCGACCTTCCTAGCTTCCCATCTCCACGAGTTAGTGCTTGCACTAATACGCCCGACTTATACAAAAGGCTAACAGCTGCTCCATCTAGTTTCGGAGTTTCGACTAGATTACCATTATTAGGGAATGGAGGCTCTCCATCTTCCTTATAATGCTTTTGTAGTGAATACATGGGAATAGTATGTGGGATATCTCCTGTTGGAGCACCAATACCTCCAGTATCGCCAAATAAAGCATCATAAGTAGAGTCGTCCATTATAGGAAAACCTCTATCATAAGATAAATTAGCCTTCTTTTGTAAGTCTAGTAAGTAATCGTTTTGCTGTTTCATCATCAATATGTCCTAGTACTGACTCCAATGCTTCTGCATCAGAGAGTAGCTTTGTTAGTGCTGAGAATATGTTTGCAAGTCGTTGTATATCTACTTCTATACAAGCGCCTTCCCTGGATGGGATATATTCGCCTTCAAAGGACAGAAAATACTTTCTAAGATGGAGATACTCTCTTTCTCTGAACTTATTAACTGTCATCCTCCATTGGAAGTACTTTTCAGGTACGTCACAGATAAGTTCATCTAGAACTATATCTCCACTATCCCCGTCCATAACTTCGGTTTACAACTTCATTTAAAGGAACTACCTTAACTACGTTAGAGGGATCAATTTGTCTAAAGTCATCTTGGTCCCACGCAAAAGTTAAAATACGATCTTCAATAACTTTCTGAACACGTCCGTTAGATCGAGTTTTTATGTGACTGTTATTTAAGTCAGTGGTAAGGATATTATATTTAACTTTTTGAGACACAGGACCCTTAATAAATACCTGTGCGTCTCCATATTCTTCCATCAACTTAAGAAATCTTGAACGATCCATATATTACTCCCTTACAATGCGATCAACTCTTACTCCTAACTTGGCTAAGTGTTTTAAACTTCCAAGCTCCTCTGTAGGTTGGTACGCAAATTGATTATTAGTTCCTAGTAGCCAAATTTGATATACATCATCAGCATGTTTTTTAATAATTTCCGCAGCGCAGTTATATCTAGCACTCCAGACTAACTCTCCGTTTTCAAACGATGTACTAACGCACATATCAGGTAATAGAATTGGGTCAAAGTAATTTGTAGCTGGCGTTTTTAGTAGTGCCCCATTACGACTCAAAACTTCCTTCACAACATTAAGACTGCGAAAGTGAGTTTTAGCTATTTGATCCATAGAACCATTTGTTAGATAATCTTCTATCATTGAGGCAGCTTCTGAGTCCCCTACTGGAGTACCACGCCGCTTAGCTTTCTGAGACTTCTCATAGGCTAAGCGATCTACTAAATTTTCAATGATAGTTTGAAGACGCTTGGTATTATAAGCTATACCAAGCATTTCGCATGCTACTTTTTTTGTACATCCATCTTCTAAAGACTTTATAGTCTTTAATACATTGGCCTCTGATAAATCTTCGCCTACTTTTAGTTTAATCAGCTTTGCCATAGTACCAATCCTTAGTCAGATGCTTGCATCGAAATCATTACACTGGTAAAGTACATAGCAGCCTTGCCTGTCAACTTGTCCAGAATTTCTCGATCAACTTCCGAACCTGCATCTTCAATAGCTGCGGCCAAGCTATTGATAGCGTCAGCCTTATTCACACGCTTAGGCTTGTCTCCACCATCTGAAGATGCTTTGGCCGATGCTGCAGTACCAGAACCTTTCGCAATATACACGTCAGCCTTGGTAAGGATCATTCTAACACCGTTAGGGGTTTTTTCGAACCGCTCTGCCAACTCTTTTACAATTTCTGTAGAGTTTGCTGAGGTAGGTTCTGCCTTTTCATAGGCTTCGATAACTTCTTGCTTTAATTCATCTGTCCAAGACATATTTAACACCTCAATTTTGATTTTTAATTTGTTTTTGAAAATCGTTTTATTTACTAATTTTCAGAATATATTATACCCATTTAACCACTACTAATGCAAATCTATTTTATTTTCGCATGGAGAGGGAAAATTGCATTGATTTACTAAGCTCCTGGTACGCCAAAGCATTAACTTGATGGTACTCGTATATTCGTTCTAGAGTAGATACCTTACACTTACTTAAATCTTGAACATCTGCCTCATCCAGACCTAGCAAAATCTTTAAACTGTTTAGATACTCTTTCTTTGTGAATACTGCCATTATTAAAATCCCTCAACCCATTTAGTTAAAGATGCCTTTGTCTGGCTGTTAGTTAAGACTCCCATTACGTTGCCGTCTATATCTAGTGCTACGAAAGTGGGAACACTACGTACTCTAAATTTAGTAGCTAGTTCTGGCTGTTCCTCTGAATCCACTGATTCAAAGTTAGCATACTCGATCTCTTCCACTAGGTCGTTCCAAAATAAGTTTATATTCTTACATGGAACGCATTCCTTTGTATAAAATTTCAATATTGTTAGTCGCTTACCCACACTTAGAATCTCCACAGTTTAGACAGGTAGGACACCCGTCTTTCATAATAACGGCTTTGTGCCTGCATTTGTTACATAATGATGCTGAATCAGGAAATCCCGAATGTTCAGTCGTTTCTTCACTAATCATTTTTTCACTATGTACTTCTTTTTTAGCTTCATAGGCATTGACATGATCTTCTAGAACCTGACCGATATGCGCTACAATACTTCCCATAAGTTTAGAACCGCTCCAGTATCCACCTCTAGGGTCGAATACTTCCTGTAGCTCTTCTATTAGAAAGCTATAGCTGCCACCCTTTCTGAATATAGCACTCATTACACGAGTAAGGGCAGATATCCATTGAAAATGTTCAACATTCTTTGTGTTGATAAATATCTCAAATGGTCTGATCTCCTCATGCTCTGTACCCTTATTAAGGATAATATCGTTAATAGTCACGTATAGAGACCCTTCCCCTGATGTGGGAGTGATCTTATAAGTTGAACCTTTTAAGTGTTTGGGTCTTTTCAGTTTTTCACTGATTTGCTCTGGCACAAACGATTTTTGTACTTCTTCGATAAGTTTAAAGCTTTTAAGCTTAGTACCTGATAGCTTTTTCACTTTAGAATTTTCCATAATAACCTTCCTTCATAGCGTCATACAAGTTAGCTGCGGTGTGTGTTTCCCCGTCAAAGAATATCTCCTCTTCTCCAGAGCATTTAATTACGTTACCTTCTAGATC
>ENA-OSIY01000277-OSIY01000277.1-marine-metagenome-genome-assembly--contig:-NODE-277-length-29974-cov-9.385289_pt1 | contig 29974 bp, 15 predicted proteins | sample MGYA00237884_ERZ534233 | MGnify/ENA primary metagenome ERZ534233 (study PRJEB26412, sample SAMN06343840) | marine metagenome | isolation source: estuarine water | place: USA: Columbia River Estuary... | reverse complement strand
TCCATTAAAGAATCTATCTTATTTACATAAGATAGATTCTGAACAGAATTTGTTTCCAAATCCATCAAATCACTATTATGTTTTAAAAAATTATAATTAATCTTTCCCAGGACATCTCCAACGTTGTCCTGTTCCTTTAAAAGAAATATTGATTCGTCGTCCATATATTTTACTTATTAAAAAGGATGTAAATCCATACTTTCCACAAAATTTGATATCTGATATCCCTCAAAGGTTACTAATCCTTTTATAACATCTGTATCATCAGCGTATTCCAATTCTAATAGTTTTTTTACCTCCTCAGCTGGTAATGTTTTATCTATTTTCCAAATACAATCTTTTACAATTAAATTTACACCGTATATAGCAACATCTTTTGTGTCTTCATTTATATATTCACAGTTAAGCTCTAAATGTCTATATATACTTTGACTCTTTGTGAATTTATCTTTAAAGAAACATGATGTTATTTTTGTTTGTTTGCAATGAACCGTGTTAGCACAATTAACACAACCGCATGCAGCAATACAGGCCTTGCCTGTGGTTGATGTAGTACAATTCAAAGCCACCTTTGAATCTTCGGTCTGGCATAAAATTGGTGATAGATTATTATAAGAAAAAGTTTCTGTGGTGTCAATTGTTTTTAAGTAAAAAACAATTGCTTTTTGTCCATCCACATAATTAGGCTTAATTACATTGTTTATTTTTACTGGATAATTTGCTTGTACCCATTTACATATAAGGTCTTCTATGTATTTTAATGAATATATAGAAGACCTATCGTAAAATTTTTCATTATAAAATAAAATCACAGGTTTAAGCCATTTAATTTTATTAACAGCAACATCTTTGCTTATATTAATTAAATTATCTTTATTTTGTTCTATATAAGAACAAGCAAATGATAATTTGTCATAAATGATATTAATACTATTAACAAAATTATTAATATCATTATTTTTTAATTTTTCTTTATTTAAAAAATTATCCAAATCTAAAAAAGATTTATTTAAAGATTCTACAGTATTTCCAATATCTTGTGTTTTGGATAAAGTTGGAAGTACGTATTTTTTTTGTGTTGCCATATATTATATTTTTTCCCATTTTAAATTAGTTTCATTTAATTGTAATTTTAATATTTGCGTTCCTATTATTCTATTATCATTACCACTCAGTGAGCTATCAATTTCCAACAACTTACCTTCCCAATTTTTTTTATTAAATCCCTGCCCCCACCCTTCACAACTACCATCTGCACACTCTTTACTATGTTCATATCCCTTTGCTATCACCACCTGTTCGTCCCTAGAGTTTCCATGATGTCTAGAGGAAAATCCCTGAACTCTATCTCTCCCCGGACACCAATCATACATGTTAGCACATCCCCCGTGTCCATTAACTATAGAATGGTTACAAGCATGACTTCCGTATGCAGAGGCTACATTGGGACATCCGTCACAACACACTTTACCCCCCATCCCAGGGTCACACATTTCTTTATAAGCAACTTTAAACCTGAAAGAATCCACTGTTGATGCCTGTATATAAATTCTTATATTTATTTTTTTATACAATCCATATAAATCTACAGGATATCGAGAATTAACCCAATTTAATATATTATTTGTATGCATTAAGGATGCAGCAACATTTTCTGATATTGTATTATCCGTATTAATATTACCCCATTGTCCAATGTCTATTATTTCCGGGTAAACAATTTCCAAAGGTGTCCCAAGATTGTTCCATATATTTTTGTATGTTTTGTATGTTCCAGCAGCACTTACCCAATTACCACTAAATTGTGTCACAAAAGTTAAAAATTTTTGATATTTTTCTTTATTTTTATAATATCTATCAATTATTTTTTCTCCTTGAAAAGTATCTCCCAATTGATTTAAAGCATTTAATAAAGTTTGAAAATTGGTTTGAATAATATCAAAAGAATCATTCAAACAATAATTTTCATCTATAAGAATCACTCTAGGTGCTTTTGTATTTGTTTTGTCTAAAATTTGTACACTCATAGCCAGTTGATTTTATTTAAATAAGCATTAGAAGGGCTTATTGTTTCTAAATTGTTTTTTATGGAATTTTCTATAACTCTTTTTAAATCACTTGAAACATTGAAATTATGTATGTTTATATTATAATAATTAGTTTTACTGCCCGGCATCTGATATTTATAAACGTGATCTATTTTTTCTATATAATTACGATCTCCTATAATTATATTCCAATTTAATTGTTCTCTTTTTAAAGAATAAGGTGAAGAAAAATATATTTGTTCTATTTCTTTATGATTCAAAGCCTTATTATACATCTTTAATCCTGCAACTTGGCCTTTAAATTTGTATTCGTCTTCTATAGACAAAACATCATTCAGGCTTGTATTTTTAATAGAAGTTGCTCCTAACAACAATGGAGACGTATAATCATATGATAATAGCCAATTACTAGGAAAATTTTCTGATGCTACTAATATTGAATCTATATAATATTTACTTTGTCCTAATAAAGTATCAAACGTAAATACAAAATTATGCCATCCAGGAGGCACACTTGATACATTGCGGGATAAAGATATTAATTGTTTATCAGTTTTTGTTGGATTTGATATTTTAAATTTCCAACTTAAATTCTTTAAAGTATGAGCACCAAATTTTCTTAAATATTGAAACCCAGTAAAATCCCCATCAGCTTTGAACAACCATCCATCATCAAAACGAGAATTTTCATCTTGTATATATGATCTTAAATCTGTTTGTAATATTAATGTGCCATTAGTATGAAATTTATACAATTTATAATGTAGAGTATCTATAACAACAACTATATCATACATAGTTTTCTGTAATTCTTTGCAATCTTTATTAAAATCACTAGCAGGTGTTCTTAAAAAATTAATAAAAGAATAAGGATTTAAAGGCAACTTGCAATAATCTATACTATCATCTAAAAGTTTTTTATTTATTTCAAATCTTTCATCCAAAGTATTAAACTTAACGAGGTAATTTTCCCACGTAATCATCCATATATTATTTTCACTATCACACGTTATATTTTGACATTCTCCTACATAACCTTTAATATTTTTATCAATGTAATATTGTGAATTGCTGTCATAATTTTTTGAAAAATATAAATTTCCTCCTATTACTTCCCATATATTGTTGTTATTATCTATTACACTATTACTGCTATCACAATAAACTATATTATTATTTAAATTAACATCTATTCTTTCTACATATTTGCCCTTTTTGATATACTTTTCATTTCCAAATGAATCTATTTTTAAAATAACCCCTTTAGTTTTATCTAATAAAATTACATTTTCATCCTTATCTAGAATAGCTTGATCTATTTTTTTAATTCTAGATATTAAAACTTTTTTATCATCAATTAGTAATTTGCCGTTATTGTCTACTTTATATATTTTTAAATTTTTAGTATCTATAATCCATGTATTAAAGTCCATAAGTCTTAATATATATTCAAAATTAGCATCATCTCCTAATTTTGAAATATCAAAAGAATCTGCCAACCCAGACCTATAATTTATAGTATATATTCTATGTTTGCTTTGCTCAGTTATAGTTATAAGTGGAGCTATTTGCCCCATGTTATTAATTAGCCCCCACCCACTATTATAATAATTTCCTATTATTTGCCATCCACTTAAATTACTCCAATCATTTACCTTCAACCACAATGAAACAGTCAACTTTTGAGATTCCAACAATTGTGATTTTGCCGGAAATATAACATGATTTGATCCGTCAAATACAAAATATTCTTTGGGATTTGGAGTATTTGACGGTTTTACAATTAATCCGTTATTTTCGTATAATGAACTGTCCTTTAAAGGTTTTCCGTCCCAATCCTGTATGTCAAGTATTTTTGATCCTTTTAAATTTTCCTGAGTATAATTTAAATATGAAAGAAAATTATTTGCACTTTCTTGTCCTTGTCTAAAATATTTATATCTTGCACCGGGCTCCATACCCATTGTGGAAGGGTTATCATATACATATGGCCTAACAGGATCAAGTCTATGAACAAAATTTACAGACTGAGAAGTCAATGCTGTGTCTATCGTATAATATGCTGCATTATAATACCTGTCCATCCACTGTGCACTGCCATCATCATTTGATTTTAACCAAGCACATAACCAAGTGCCTGTTTCTCTAATAAAAGAAGGAGGTTGTGTCCAAACTGGTATCATGTTTTTGTAATTTTGAGCAGAGGCATAAATTCTATCAGAATTTAATGGATGGCTTCCGTCTATGGCTCCAGATTGTATTAAATTAGAAGCAGATAATGGTATCCTAGGGGCTCCCGGGGGGTATTGAAATTCTGTATATGCATCTGATGGTAAATATAATTTAGTAGTATCAGATGTATAACCTAAATATATATTATCCAATCCCTTTTCTTGATTTGTTCCTGTAAATATTTGCCAATACAGTCGCCTTATATGACTATTTTCTTGTACGTAAGTAGTTGCATCTGTGTAATCATATTCTGCTGTTTGATAATTTTTTAATCCCAAAAAATCTGTTTCGTAAACAGCTTCTTCGTCTATGATGTTTGGGGACTCACCTCCAAACATCATTAAATAATTTTGAAAATATTCCTTATCAAAAAGTGCTGTTTTTTTATTTAAAGAGTCTATAGAATCTATAGGAGAATTACTATATTCCACAATTCTACTATTAACCATAGAATTGTAATTTACATTTACTTTTAAATAACTAGTTAATTTAAAAGTAATATCGTTAGGTACTTTATAGTTAGAAACTAATTTTATATTTTGCAAACACAAAGTATTGTTCTTTATAGTCAACGCTTGTGTGTTATTAGTACCTGCTTTAAAAAAACATATCTGTCCTTCATCACTTAAATAATATTCAAATCGTTGAATATTATTATAAGGTCTAATTTTAGGAGCAAAATATGTTTGATCTTCTGCTATACCATCACATTGTAAAACATAATCATTGTCGTTTTCTATAAAAATTAAATTTTTATTAGTATCATCTATAACAAATTTAAAAGTATCTTTATTAGACAGTGTGTTTCTATTTGTTTTAGTTATGAAATTTTTTATACCGTTTTTAGTTTTTATAGGTGCCGTTGTTAATGTAAATCCATCTTGATCCGACAAAGGACTTATAATTTGTGTTAAATCATAATTTTGAAAAGGTTGTTCTGTATTTTTAAATAATTCTCCAGCTGAAAGTACATCTGTTAAAAATAAACATGTTTGGCGATTATAAGAATAATCCATACCTTCCAATAAAAAATTGTGAGCATTTATAATCATACCATTATCAAAAAAATACTTGGTATAAACAGATTCTATTTGTTTTCCACTCGATATAAATCTCAACGGATACCAATAAAATGACGAGGCGGTGTTAAAAACTGTAATCATATCAATATACGTCAGAATCCACGGTTAATGTTTTTTGCAATTTAATATCATAGTTTATATCTGTAGTTTTTCCGTAAGGGAAAAATGCATTTATTTCTTTAACATCTAAATTTTGATCTTTTAAAATATTAATGCTTACGAAACCAAAATGTTTTCTCGGACCCCTCAAAATATGAGAAACATTAAACATTTTAGTAGATTTATTATATGTTAATTTTGGAGGTTCCATAATTGGAAAATTTGGATAATATCCTAATATGCCAAAATTATAATGCAAAGAAAAATATAATTTGACATCCAATACAGAACTATTCATATCAAATTGTTCCACTATATATTCTATCAAACATCCAGACAAGTCTGCACTATGACTTAACATTTTATTTGTAACTATATAAATTTTTCTATTATTTTCATCAAACCAATAATCAGGAAACCCCATCCGCCTAGCACTTAAAGAAGTAAAAAAATTGTTATCCTGTGTTAAAGGTTTTATTTTTCCGTTTTCGTAAATTATTTGATCAAATAAATTACCACTCTTTGTTTCCACGAATAAAACATCTTGCAACACATCAAAGCGCAAGATTTCGCCGCCACTAGTCAATTCCGTATAAAAAGTCGTTGCATTTTCTCCGCCTTGGTCTACTGTTCCTATATCTGTCTGATTTGAATTTGTATATTTAGAAAACACATCATTCAAAGATTCTGCAGCAGACATAACCACACCCTCCGGGGATTTTAACCATAATTCGCCTCTTTGCAAATTTTTTTCATAAAAACTGTATGTAAAATATTTTCCCATATTAATTATTTAGTGAATAAATTTTATAATCGGAACCCAATATAGGATGTTTAAGCCCAGCCTTTTCTCTCCAATCAATCACCACTGGAAAAGCCCATGTTGGATTTTTACCTTCAAAAATATATAATATTTTGTTATCAGCTCCAAACATTTTAGTATGAACTAAATGCATATTTTTAAAAAAAGCACTTCTAATACCATCCAAGCGTGGGGCTTTTAAAATTAAATTAAATGTATATACTATAGGATCTATAATCCCAAATTGATATACATACACTTTTGCATTTAATTGTTTTTGAAACTCCGTGGACAAGGAATAAACGTGTGTTTTCGGGTAATTTCGCGGATCTCCTTGTTCGTTATCTGTACCGGTATTTGATGATGCATTAAATTGCGAAGGAAAAAACTTTTGTTCTTCTAATGTACCATCTCCCCAATCATATACCATTTTACTAATTTTTGAAAAGAAAAAAGTATCTGGCAACGGCGGATAACAAATTTTAGGGTCTATTGTTAATTTTAATGGTACGAACTCTGTTAAATTTACCACTTTATTAGCACTTAACAAATTTACTGTATTTTCATAAATTTTTACGTCCATAATTTATATTAAAGAGGGCTTATTGTTAGAACAACAATCACTTTTTGCATCTATCCAATTTTTTGTAGGTGCATAACCGGAAGGAAAAGAAGATTTCAATTCTATAAAAGATATTGGATTTATATTACAAGTTTTTATCATAGGTTTTGATAGTTTATATGTTGACATAGCCTTCCATGACCAACAAAATATAGAACTACATTTATTAAGACTTTTGCCTAAATTACTTTCCAATGTTATATTTTCAATATCTAAAAAAGCTTTTAGGGTCAATAAAGAACTATACAACTTACTCAACTCTCTGTTTATTACACTCGGGACGTGTAATTCATTTACACCAACAGCAACTAAATTATTTTCAACATCTATATCCAATTCAGGTCTTAATTCTGCTCTTACAGGTGCCAATCCAAAATAATTTAATGTACCAGCTGCAGTTTGTTCTGAGACTAATTCCAATTTAGATTCTAAAGAATTTCTAAAATTCTTTAGATTTTGTCCAAATCTCAACAAAGATCTATTATATGTTAAATCTTGTACAATTTCGTCTTTATATATTTTTAATTGTTCCAAAGACCAATAATTTATATCCAATCCTCTTCCAGTCTCTATAATTTCTGTAACTTCTTGCATTTTTAATACGGCGCAATTTGTTGAAAATAAAATATTTCTGCCATATGATTTTTTGGCTGCTGTAATTTTTAAATCCGTTTCCGGCATTTCAACAAAATCCATATATAAACCCAAAGCAGTATATTTAAATACTCCTTTATCAGTTCTTATATACAAAAATTCTCCAGCTTCGTCAAAAAATATTTGTTTTGGGTTCAAATCTTGTAAATTTTTTATAGAAAAAATAGAAATGGGAGTATTTTTTTTAAATTCAAAAATATAAACAGAAGAGTGAGTCATTATATATGTAAAATTTGAATCCTTTTGCACAGCAACTGACAAAGGCTGATCATTTTCAAATTCTTCAATATAACAAGTATGAATCCAATCTAAAGTTTCACTATAAATTTTTACGGATTGGTTATTATAATCCAATACATATATATTATTATTAGAGTATATCAGTTGTATTGGATTGTTTAAACCATATGGGTTGTTTAAATCACCGTAAGTTCCTATATTATGAGTCAATGACATTATAGGATTACTTGTTTCATATAATGTATTGTTTTGATCAAAATCAATATCTACTCTGTATATTTTATTTTGCAGAGAATCTAATAAAAAAAGTAATTTTCCATCTTCACTAACATCAAAGGAAACTAAATTAGTTACAGTGGCTAATATTTCATCTTTATTGTCAAAATATATTCTAGTGGGTTTATTAGAATTTTTTAATATGATTAAATCATTTTTATTTAACACAAAAAGCATTTCATTTGTTTCAGCCAAATCTCTAATGTCATTAAATAAATTTTCATCAGGCACAGCCAACCGTGGGGATATTAAGCTTTCTTCCTTATAATTTAGGCTATGCCAACTTAAACCATCAGCTTTCATAGTTTGATTCACTCCCAACCAACCAAAATAAAGTGATGGTGTTTTGGTATTTAAAACTCGAGTATTAGATTTTAAATAATCCAAACATTCTTGTAATCGTGCAATGGAAGTGTTAAAAATAGATTCTACACCAAATTCATTAGGATTGATTCTAATTTCGTCAAAAGAATATGGCAAAGTTAATATATTTTCCCCTAATATACGTATATCTTCTTGTTTAAAAGTAGGCCATTTTTTTAAAATTTGTATAGGAGTTTCTGTAAAAAATGTTTTTTTAGTATCATTTACATATGTAACTTCATAACTTATGTAATATGACCCTATAGAATTAAAAGTATATGTTACATTGTCTAAAGAAGGAGTCAATGGATCTAAATCTAAATTTAATAACTTCAATACAGCAGGTGTTAAATTACTTTCTCCAGTTATTAATTTTATATTTTTAATATTTAATTGTTTTTTTAACAAAACTGGCAATTCAAATTTAAAAAATACTGGTTGTCCTATCAAAGCATAAAAATTGGAAATATACAACCGAGGATTTGCTGAATTTGAACCTGTAACTATAGTTGCCATTTGTTATAATATTTATAGACAAAACAACTTTTATAACCAAGTTTTATGATCAAATTCGATATCCTTTAAATACTAATTTCAAACCACTACCAGCAAATGTAGAACCTACTTGTTGTATGTCAACGGATATTTTTGCATCATCTATTAAGATTGGATCAAATATGACATGTGGTACATAGGCAACAACAGAAGTTTCTGTGTTTTCATCAATTGTGAGAAGAGTTGATAATAATGAACTACCATTTTGTTTAACATCTATAACAATTCCAGAACCAAGCGGACCGGTATTTACGGATGCCCTGATAGAACTTAAATACATAGCAAAAGGAATTCTAAACACCCCGGCAGATACTGAAACATTTAAATTTGTTACTTCGTCTCCGCATGCAAATATAAAATCTTCCAATATAAATGTAGAAGAATTAGAAGTTAATGATGTATAAACTTCATCCCAATTACTTGAAGTAGAATTTACAGAAGTATAAACACTATTCCAATTAGAAGAATTGTAATTACTAGCATATAATTCCCCGGAAGCTGAAAGATTTCCTTCAATTGTTAAAGATTCATTTGGAGATTCTGTATTAATACCTACTTTAAGATTTTCTACAAATAAAACTGCACTACCTGTTCCTACTTCCAAACTAGTTGTAAATGATGCATCTGTACCTGTTAAACCACCAGTCATTATACCACCACTTAACGGCAAATAAGCATTTGAACTTACATTAGAAATTAATGTATAAACATCATTCCATGTTCCAGAAGTTTCATTAACTGAGGCGTAAACATTATTCCAATTGGCAGAAGTTTCTTTTACAGATGTATAAACTGAATCATAATTAGCAGACAAAGAACCAACATTATCATAAACAGACTCTAATTTGTTTTTATCAGTTGAAGAAAAAGCAGTATCTTGTATAGTACTGTCTTTAAATACAATTTGATCATGTGATATTTCAATACCACTACCAGGATATGTAGAACCATCCCACACCTTTAATGTAGTTCCTGCTTGGCTATCAATATATAATGGTCTTGGAGTTAGTCTATCTTGTTCTAATGCAGTAATCCAACCAGATTGCCAGTTTAAATCATAATTAACACTACAAACTAATGATATACCAGATAAACCGCCTCGACTTGAATCATACATTCCTTGATCAATCTTAGATCCATAACCATCCCCAAAAAAGATAGGTCCATTCATGGTTCCTCCAGATAATGGAAGATAACTATTACTTAAAAAATTATATTCAATATAGTTTGAACTGTTTGTTTGATATGTAGAATAAACAGAATCCCAGTCACCAGAGGTAGAAACCACTGAATTATAAACAGAATTCCAAGTTGAAGATGTTGAATTAACTGTTGTATAAACATCAGTTAATGTTGAAGATGTAGAATTAACAGAAGTATACACATCATTCCATGCAGATGAAACCCCTTTAACAGAGGTATAAACATCATTCCAATTACTAGAAACTGAATTAACTGAGGTATAAACATCATTCCAATTACTAGAAACTGAATTAACTGATGTATAAACATCATTCCAAGTTGAAGATGTAGAATTAACTGATGTATAAACATCTGTTAGTGTTGAAGATACAGAATTAACAGAAGTATAAACGTCATTCCAGGCAGATGAAACCCCTTTAACTGATGTATAAACATCATTCCAATTTGAAGATGCAGAATTTACCGAGGTATAAACATCTGTTAGTGTTGAAGATGCAGAATTAACAGAAGTATAAACATCATTCCAATTGCTAGAAACTGAATTTACCGAAGTATAAACATCATTCCATTGATTAGAATTTCCTTTTGCATTATAAACAGTTCCAGAAGAACTAATATTACCAAAAACTGTCAATGATTCATTAGGCATATTAGTGGCAACACCAACATATCCACCGTCTTTAATAACTAATGATATATTAGAATCGTCATAAAAAGATGCTATATCCTGATTGCCTGTTTGTGTAACCCTTAAAGCAGGACCTGTTCCGTCATTAGTTATATGAGCAGCACTAGTCACAAACAATAAAGTGTTTATTTGCGTTGATGTTCCTACAGTACTAAGATTTCCTTGTATGGTTAAATTTCCACTAACTACTCCACCAGACAATGGTAAAAATTTACTATTTGCAAAATTTGTTGTAGCATAAGAAGAACTATTAGAACTATAAACAGTAGATTGATTAAACGAAGTATTCCAATTTGCAGATGTTACGTTTACCGATGTATAAACGTGATTCCAATTTCCTGATAAAGGTCTAACAATATTATAAGATTCATCCCATTTTAGATGAGTATTGAATACAATACTATTTGCATTTTTTATATTAGAAGAATTATCTGCAACAAAAGTATAAATTTCATTAAATCCGCCAGACGTAAAATTTACTGATGTATAAACATCATTCCAATTGCTAGAAACTGAATTAACTGATGTATAAACATCATTCCAAGTTGAAGATGTAGAATTAACTGATGTATAAACATCATTCCAATTATTAGAATTTCCTACTGCATCATAAATTGTATTGGAAGAACTAATATTACCTAAAACAGATAAAGCTTCATTCGGTGTTTCATTATTAATGCCAACCACCTCATTACCCACATAAAGTGTAGTAGCAGTCCCTATATTACCAACCTCCAAGCCACTATATCCGTAAATGGTTCCAGAAGAACTAATATTACCTAAAACTGTTAAAGTTTCATTAGGTGTTTCGGTATTAACACCGACCATACTACCATCTTTAATGATCAAAGCTATATTCAAATCATCATAAAAAGTGGCTATGTCTTCAATACCAGTTTGAGTAACTTTTAATGCAGGTCCCGTTCCATTGTTTTCCACTTCCACTGAACTGGTCAACATTGTATGGGTATTTATATAAGTCAAAGTACCGGTAGAAGATAAATTCCCCTGCACCGTCAAATCCCCTATTAAAATTCCGCCAGAAAGAGGTAAAAAGTTTGAATGGCTATATTCTTTATTATTTTTTGTTACAGAAGAAAGAGATACGGTGTTGGAATCTGATATTTGAATTTCATCAGTACTTTCATTAAAGGATAAATTTTGTATCCAAGAAGAAGAATTTGTTTGTACTGTGGAGTATACACTTACATGATCTTTTTGATTTAATTTACCGTCAATATAAAGATCACCACCAGCACTGATATTGCCAGAAACAGTTAAATCTGATACATTTTCACTTCCTATTGAAATATTGCCATCCAAATAAAGAGATCCAGTAGCCGATATGGAACCAACTACAGTTAATTCCATGTTAGGATCTCCAGTGTTTATACCTACATACCCACCACCACTGGGTTCTGCATTTCCCACATGCAGAACTTCTGTGCCATCACCGTCATAAAAAGATGCTACATCGTAAGGACCTGCAGTTTGATATACATAAAGTGCAGGTCCTGGTCCTAGGTTGTATGCACATAAGGAAGAAGTAGTTGAAAATACTGTATTAGCAAACGTAGATAATCCCAAAGCAGATAAATTACCTAGTATGGTTACATCATTATTAACATGTAAAGTAGATAATATATGTACATTATTATCTACATATAAATTATTAGATATTTTTGCACTCCCTTGTACATCTAATTTTTCTGAAGGATTTGTATTACCAAATCCAGTGTTTCCGTTTACCAATAAATCATTTTGTATTTCTACAGAAGATAAAAATTTGATGTGATTTGTGTATAATTCTTGGGACATATTATTCGATATCGTAAAGTCTAATATATTTAGTTTGACCGTTTGCTATAACCTTTATAAATTCATTTGCCGCAGTTATTGATGTGATATTTGTATACACTTCACCAGTAAACGTCACAGCTGATAAGTTAAATACATTAGAAACTGTTAAATCATTAACTACATGTAAATCTTTATTAAATTTACTATTATTATAAGCAGTTAAAGATTGAACATAAAAATCACTTGCACTACTAATATTACCAACAACCGTTAAATTTTTATTAAATAATATATCATCTTGTGCTGTAATAGATTGTACAAAAAGATTTCCATTGGCACTAATATTTCCAGCAACAGTAAGGATTTCGTTTGGTGTAGAAGTGCCTATACCCATTTCACCAGTTGGTTGAATAATCGCCTTTTCTGTTCCGTCTGTTATAAACTTTAATTGATTATTATTATCACCTGGTGATGTTTCTGCAGATATATATGTGTTTTGGTCTATATCTTTGACTCCACCCAAAGAACCCCAATATGATCCATCATATCCTTCAAAAGTACTGTCTTGATTATTATATCTTATTGCGCCTTTAACACCCACTCTTTGTGATGTATCACCCACCGGTATAACCAAAGCATCTGTACCGGATAAATGTAAAGTAGTTGAAGGTGTTGTTGTTCCTACACCCACTTTACCATTATCTGCTAAAATTAATATAGGTGATGCATCGTCATAAAATTCTGCTATATTATTAAAACCTGTTTGTGTTACCTTTAAAGCAGGGCCAGAACCAATATTGATTATTTCTATTGCACTAGTCAAGCCTACTTGAGTTTCTATAAGAGTATATTGGCCCAGAGCTGATAAACTGCCATATATTAAAACATTTCCGTTTATGTAAGCATCTCCACTGGAACTGATATTTCCATTAACCGTCAAAGCATTGGAATTATTGTCTGTGTTGATACCAACATTACCAGCAATATAAACACCACTCGCTGCTTTTACAGCAAATTGATCATTTTTTGTATTATTAAATTGTATAATATCTTGTGATCCGTGCCAAACCCATGATCTATCAAAATTGGATGCTGCATAAACACCAGCCGCATGACTATTATCACCAGAAGCTATTGTATTAGATCCCTCGGCATGACTATTATCACCAGAAGCTATTGTATTAGATCCCTCGGCATGACTATTAGCACCAGAAGCTATTGTATTAGATCCTTCTGCATGACTATTAGCACCAGAATTACTTATAATATAACCAGCATTGGAATTGCGACCTATTAAATCTCGTGATACCACAATATCTCCGGTATTTTCATCCCTACTAACAACATCTACACTAAAAATATCTCTTATGTTATTATCCTCATATACTCTTATTTTAGAACCAGGGTTTAAATAAGAAAATACACCACTAGTGGCTTCAGAAAATGTAAAGGTTTTGGTTGAGTAAATATAGTTATCAAAAACCACATTTTGACCAGTTCTTGTATAAGAACCTTCTGTATGGCTATAATTTCCACTTGCTGTTGTTTTTTTACCCTCCGCATGACTATAATCACCAGCTGCTAAATTATCATCTCCTTGTAATAAATTTCCACTTATGGTTACGTTGCCGGTAAGTGTAAAGTTTTTATTAGTTATGTTTGCTCCAGTTATAGGCATTACCATTGAAGTGATAATGTCTATTGTATTGTACATTATAGGGGATAAAGAAACTGTGTTACCATAAGATTGACCTAATACATTGGTTGCAGGATCAAATGATAATTGTTGAGCTACACCACCAGTGCCCCAAGCTGCTGAACTTATTTGAAATTCTGTATATACTACTTGCCATCCATCTATGTTTAAATTAGGAGCCGATACTGGACCAGTAACGCTTACACTACCTTCTATTATTCCTCCGTCTAGATACAATTTATTTGCTACTTTTAAATCTCCACTAATAGTACATGTCTGTGCGGAATCAAACCCACCCAACATTTTTTGTGGGTATTTTGATGTAAAATTAAGAACCTCAATAGTATCTACGTCTATCAATTTAATATTACCACCAAATCTTCCATATACATTTAAATTGTATATATCTACTTTAGTACAAAGACTTCCTATAATAGTATCTGCGGATTGATCGGATAAGGTATTTATTAAAGTAGATCCAAATATGCGAGTATCTCCATCTTTATTACCAATATAAACGTTACCGGATCCATCTTCAGAGTTGATATATGTATTTTTTTCTACCCCATCATTATTTTTATTTAAATTTAATTCATAACCATACAAAGATGATGCAACTTCTTTTGATCCAATATTAACAGATCCACCCTCTTTAGAATTTAAAGATAAAGTTTTTGAAGAATTTAATATAAAATTATTAGAATTAACATTTAATTCTGTATAAATGTCTCCCAATTCTATGGTTTGATTACTTAAATTCACATTCAAACCATTGATCGGATGTTGTACTTTATATATAAAACTAGAAACACTACTTAAATCCGTTCCAACAGTTAAACTACTAAATACAACATTAGAAGTAGTAAATATGTCGTCTAATGTAGAGGTTAAAATATCATAATCTGTAAAATCTAATTTTAAAACTTCACTAGTAATTATATTATTAAATGTTAAACTATTACTTTTAATACTTACTTGATTTAATGAATTACCTATATTTAAATTTCCACTATTTTCATTTGAATTTAAATAAGTGTCGCCTACGCCTGTAGAATTTATATAAACTTGTCCGTTCAAATAATTAAAACCACTTAATAAAGTAATACCCAAAATATTATTGACAGCATTTTTATTTCCTAAATTGAACTGTTTATTTTGATCAGGCAGTGTATTGATAAATAAGTCACCATATGCTGAAATATTTTTAACAAATAAATCTCCATTTATATAAACATCAGACCTATCATTACCTATAATAGTACCTGTAGATGATAGTGAATCCGTGTTAATATGCACATTTCCCTGTAAAAATAATTCCCCTCCCGATATGTTGCCTATTTGTGTAAAGGTAGGCTTATATGCTCCTATATAAGCACTTTCTGTCACATTTAAATTATTAGATGTGACAGAAGATATATATGCTGTATAAGAATTTAATTTATCTGAATATACACAATCTTTAGCACTTATATTTCCTAAAACTGTAAAATGTGTATTTGGGAGCGTGGTATTCACACCAACATACCCAGGCCTTTCTGAAGAACCGTCTATGTGCAAAGATATTTGGTTTCCGTCAAAAAATTGTGCTATGGCTTGTTCAAATTCTTGTTCAACAATCAAAGAAGTGCCTCCTGCTGCTTTTACACTTAAAGAAGTGGTAGAAACAAATTGAGTATCAAAAAATGTAGAAGTACCTATAGAACTTAAAGAACCACTTATCACAACATCCCCATCAACATATAATTTTGTATTTACATCCGGGGCTACATTGCCTATTGCTAAATTATTTTCTATATACGCAGAACTACGTACATTTAAAGTTCTCAAATTTAATTCTTGATTTTGAGAATTGATATATTCTAAAACATCAGACACGGATGCTTTAAGAGTTTCAAACCCATCAGATTCATTTCCTACCACAATAGGAAAAACATCTGTTGATGATAAAGAAACTGATGTTTTATCTAAATGTCTAATTTCTATAGGTAAATATTCGCTCATATATGTTTATATAACTAAAACCCAATCATTTCCTGTTGTTATAGGTTGATATGCTGAAGGAGTTCCTGTAACACTACTTATCTCAAAATTAAGAAATTTATACGAGTTTTCGGTATTTCCTATTATTTCTTCGTAAACAGTTTCCCATAAATCAGTTTCGCCAATATAACCTGATGTTTTATTGAATGTTGTGGGTAATATCTTTGTTGCTACACGAGCAGATGCGGATATAACTAAATTACTTGTGTTATAATTAGACACCTGTAATGGTTTAGTAGCATCCCCTATGGTTAAATTAAATAAATTTATATTTGCGCTTGAAAGTGCTGGAATTGTTATAGAAGAGACCCAATAATCAGAAGAGAGGGTATACGTCACAGTACTCAAATCAAAATCTATTATGTTAGGGGAATTTGGTGGATTTGTTTCTAATATTTGTTTAACTACTATCAGCCCACCATCATCCAAATTTATAACTTTTAATTTCGGATAAAAGGTTAATTTACACTGTTCATAGTTAAACAATCGTGGCGACATATTTAACAAATCGGATACCAAATTACCATCAGAGTCATATGTTCTTTTAACAGTTGATGATGTAATAGGATATTCTTGTAATTTTAATTCTTTTGATAAAATATCATCCACTCCATAATATAATACCCCACCTTCTGGTGTGAAAAATCTATTATAAGCAGTAACACTTAAAACCATGCCCTCTTGATTTAATAAATCTTGATTATAAGGTAATTTTAAATTTTTTATAATAACATCATTTTTATTATCTGTAGATAATATATATTCCCCTAATTCGTTTATTATCTGATCTTCTAATATTATTTGATTACTGCCATTAAGAGCAAATATAAATGTTAACTTATCTGAAGATAAGATCGCTCTGTCCTGAACTCCCGTTATTCTTATATCATATTCGTAAACTGAATTCTTTTTATTACTATAAACTTTCCCGGATAACGCTCTAAAATAAGAATAAAAATCTTTTTCTATGTCTAAAGTTTGTAAATACCTATTAGCTTTTTTATTTTTTTCCGGGGTCCAAGCCAATTTGGGAATTATATTTATTCGAGGTTGGGTTGTAAATTCTGTTTTATTTGTAATAATGACATTAGCTGATTGTTGTAAATCATAAAGATTACTCCAACCGGGAATGCTTACATCAGTGGCCTTCAAAGATACTGTGTTATAGTTATAAAAATTTGTAGAAATTATATCTGCAGATATTCCATAAGATAAAGAGGTGGTTAAATTGAATTGAGTATCAAAATATAATAAGTTGGGATTGTTTAATATATTTGTAGTTGAAAATGAATTTATAATAGTTTCATCTGTTGAACTTTTTAAAATTGAAGATGATAACCAAAAATCTACCACATAATTAGTATATGTATATGAAACATAAGTTCCACTCAAAACAGAAATAGTAGAAGTGTAGTAATATGTTGAATATAAATTTTTCAAATTATTTAAAAATGAAAAATTATTTGGCACATCAAATGCCGATGTATATTTTGATGTTGAAGCTACAAATAAAGATGTAACTACAGGACTAAGGTTTTCATTACTAGATAAATAAACTAAATACGAATTATTTTCATTTAATATATCAACCGATAAAGAAGACAATAAACCGTTTAATTCACTTTCATTTTCTATATCATTATAAGGAAAACCCCCTCCAATATATTGTAAATTGACATAATCGTTAAAAATTTTTTCATATACATTAAAATCTTTTACGATTGTTGAATCATAATCTCCTATATTATTAGTGGACACTGATATGATTGTTGTAGAAATGGGTGTGTATATGGTGGAATTATCAAATATATAATTTGTATCTATTACCCAATTCAAAGAAGAAATATTTACATTTGTAGTGTTTAATTTTTGAGGTATAAATTTAAAAATATTAGTACCATTAGGGGGTCTTGTTAAAGATTTAAGATTGAGAGTAGTATCTAATATTTCTACATTTGAAAATTTATCATAAACTCCTATAAAATCTGTACTCACAACAGATTGAGATGGATATGAGTTAATAGATATATTACTGGAACCTTTTATTATTTTACCTTGATCATAAACATCAACTTTTATATTTAAAGATTTAAAAATTTCTGTAGAAGTATATTCTGTATCAATTAATAAATAAATTTGTTTATTGTTTTTTATACTTCCATAATTGTAAGGAATTAATAAATTTTCATCTTCATATGCACTTATAGGCATTTGGGAAGTTTCACTTATATTATCATATTCCCAAGTCCATGATAAAGACGCTTCATCTGGTAAAAGTATTTTTTTTGAAAAATAAGGAACTAATGCGTTAACTCCTAACATTTTAATTTTATTTTTGCGATTAGAAAAAAAGTTGTTTATGTAAATATTATTTTCTGCATATATATTAAAATAATCAGGATCTGAAAGAATTGAAGATTTTATATTGTATTTTTGAGAAGATATGCTTACAGTTATTGTTTGATTTGTTATTCCTGTAATTTTAACAGTATGTGCTTCATCAAATAAATAAGATTGTAATGGAGATAAAACTGGTGTGTTGTTATTGGGTGTTAAATTTTGTATTGAAAGTGTATCTGCGCTAATGTAATCCCAACTTAAATTAAATTGGGATAAATCTAAATCAACATTTTCTCCACTAAGATGTCTCACCGACAATGTAATACTGGAAAGGTCTTGAGCTAATGTTTCCATTTTTATAGGTCTCAAATAATTTTTTACATTATAAGATAACCCCATAGGAAATGTAGTAGACCAATAACCCTCTAAAGGCCCTACTATGGTTGATAAACAAGGTCTTATGGAAATTATAGTACCTCCACTATTTAAATTGTATAAAAGTCTTAATCTTGTGCCGGATACAGAAGGCACATATGGAGATGTGTTAATATCATAAAATTGTATATTAACACCATTTTCAGATATTAAAAACGCAGACAAAGACTCTATATCCAATAAAGGATCAAATTTGTTATTTAATTCAAATTTAATATAATCCAATTTGCCATAAATTTCTAAAGGCAATTCAATTATATCAAAATCAGAATATATAGTATTATACAATACCACATCTGCGCACTTAAAATCTTGTACATCAATCACCGATGAACTAAGCATTATTGAAGACAAATAAAAATTTAAACTATTTTTATTTTCATAATTCGTATAATTAGGTTCTTTTTTATAAGAATTTTTAAAACTGTAATAATATGGAGGATATTTAAGATTCCAATTGACTTTTCTGTTATGATTACTCCAAGCAATTGGAGTATTTAATGCAACTGCAGGATAACTAGAAATACTTATTAATGTAGAACTTACAGACTCTAAAGAATTGGGTAAATAAGATGTTTCAGCCATATATCTAAGAGACAAATCTGTATCTCTTACACCGGATATGGGGGTAAGAATTCCATAATTGCTGGTATTATATACATATTTTCCTAAATTATAATATTCAAATTTACTAGTTTCATAATTTAATACAGCACTTAATACACAATTGGCTGAATCCTCCAAAGGCAAAAAACGATTAAAGGAAGATTGTAACAATTGAAATGTTAGAGTTTTTGATATATTATCTTGTTTTAATATATAAGAAGATTCTATATGTCTGTCCTGATTTAATTCAAGATCATCAAATATTTCACCTATTCCCCTGACATAAGGTACCGGTTGTGATAAAAAATCATAAAATTCAATAAGATATTGTAATCTTACCGTGTCCGGTCTTATGTAATATCCTTCCTTTTCCAACACAGCATTAAAAGTTGATGGATTTATGTCATCATAAAAAGATATAATTGGTCGATTACCATATGTTATAGATCCAGATAATTCATACATTATATTATCCAAATTTATATTTTGTGTATTAGTTATACTAGATAGAGATAATTTTTGAGATAAAATTCTATTATGAGCAGTTTTAATTTCACTACCATAATTCCAATCTGCAAATTGAAATTCTTCAAAATCTAACAAAACCGTAGAAGTTTGTAAAAAATAATTTTGTGAGGTCAAATTATATATTAATGTATTATAATTAATAGCACTTGCATACTCTGTTAACACATAGCTTTGATAATTATTATAACTTATTCCATCATAAAATGCAGTTAATAAAGACCAATCGCTGAAACGATCAGAAGAAACATAAGGAGAAGACAAAGAATAATTGACACTAGATATACCAACATTGATATTGATAGAACTAGATAACCAAGCAGATGTAAAATTATCTGATAAAAAATTATTTAATTCTGAATCAAGATAAAATGACGACACATATGCAGAACTAATAGAATACCACACAGAAGACACCGGTGATAATCCCTCAATAACTTCATAAAAATTAATATTACTCAAAGAGGTAACTGCATCAATAACAGTTTTAGCATCAAAAATATTAAAAACGGATAAATATATGTTAGATGAAGTTAATATTTGATAATTGTTTGAAATTGATGCAGTTAACGGATATAAAAATAATTGTGAAGGATAAACTGACGCTCCAAAATAAACAGGTGCATCAGATGCAAGCATCAAAGAACCAAAAACATTACCCCTATTTTCTCTTCTCAAAGAAGAAGGTGTCCATGTAAATGTTAAATCTGGAGTTAACCTTACAGCAAAATCAATACTATTTCGTGGAGTCACATAACTTGAATTAGTTGATAATCCTACTAATTCATTTATAGACAATGGGTTGTAAATGAATTGAGTAAGATTATTGTCTTCTGTGTAATATGGAGCACATATAAATTTCAAAGGCATTTGATTATATCTATAATCTATGACTGAGGGATTTATTTGATAAACATATTTTTCATCAGGCCAAACACCAGAAACAGAAACTACATAAGGATTCATTTATTATAATTATCTAATTATTTAAATTAATCCCAATCCTTTTTGAAGTTCAAAATTAATCATTCGATCAATCAATCCCTCATCTTGATACCATTGTTGTATATTTTGATTTTTAGGCAAAGTAGTTTGTTGATTAGACCAATCTATAATATTTTCTGTTCTATAGTTAGAAGCACTTAAATTTAATATTAAGGATGAATTAGATTTATATTCATAAAATTCATACAATTTTGGCCAATATTCTGACAATCCTATTGAACTGGCTAGCACAAAGAGACTATACATATTTTGATCACTCAAAATACCGGTGTTTACTTTTCGATATTTTAAAGTATTTTTATTTTTTAATATAACTGGTATTCCGGCTGTAACGGTATAATTGTTTGTAAAAATTTGTTCGCCTTTGTTTGACAACTTTTCTCTCCCACAATATGTGCAAGTACCAGTATTATGTTCATTTTTGTTATAAATATCACCACAATTACAAATAACTCCCATTAATCGAGAAGGATTAATGGAACAATAATCTACAACACGAGACAACCCATTAGGAAAATAAAATTTAAAATCATTATCTTCAAATTTTATTTTTTGCATCATTTCTTGTAAATGTTTTAAATCACAAACATCGGAATCCCCAGAATTGCTTACAAAATTAGCAATTTTATCATACACCATCAAACCAGGGTCTTGTGATTCAAAGGGATATGTTCCGAATATAGAACCAAAAAATCCTTTTCGGTCTAAAAGAGGCTGTCTTAGTGCGTTAGCGCCTTGATCTAAAGCACTTAATTCTTCTTTTAATTTAATTATTTGATTTTCATTTATATTTTCTTCTTCCTCTGTAATACTTAAATTGATAATACTTTCATTTATTTGATCTCTGGTATAATATACAGCGTCAACCTCATCTTGTGCTTGTTCTGTGTTGTTGTATTGGTTATCATACAAAAAGGGACTATCATTTAACACAGGCATAAAACTAAAATTTCTCATATATTTTGCCATATCAAAATTTTCTGTTTTGGTAAAAAATTTATATGCTTCATGTTCAGCCAACCATATACTTTTAGATTTTCCTGATAAAGTATACATACCAGTACCATAATTGTGATTAAATTTATAAGACCAACGCCACCCAGTCCAATCACCATTAGATCTTAAAGAACTTATATTGGGTGAAGGTTCCTTTATATACCATTTAAGAAGGGAATCATATATCAAATTGCCCTCCTCATTTGTTTTATATTTTATTTTTGAAGGATTTGCATAAAATGAAGATTCTAGGGATAAATCGTCAGGATTTAATGCAGATACTTTATTGTCAATAGAATTTATAACATAAATTTTATGGTTTATGTTATAGGCTAATCCATCTAAGATACTGTTATTAGTTGTATCATTTAAAGTATCTGGATTTATTGTGGTAGTTATAATAGATCTAGTATTTGAAATAATTTTGCCTACTTTGTTGTATCCGAATGTAAAAAATACACTATTATTTTTATCTAAACATATATGTTTTATGGCCGGATATTGTCCATAAGTGGTTTCTATATAACCACTTTCTGGCAATAGATCAGGAAGACTTGTATCAATATCTGAATCAATCCATTTAATTTTTTCTATACGAGAAGCTGAATTATATATTTGTTTATTATTAGATATATGCCCACCTCTTATGGCATATACTCCCCCCTTTGCATCCGCTATTATATTGCCTGGCTCTTTGTCTGTGTAGTATAAATTAGCTCGTAAAACATTTAAATCGTTACTATATTTTTTTAAACTACCCTTTTCACTAAAAGCTACATTTTTATTTTTAACACAACTCACGTATACAAAATCATCCACCCCCACATCAATACATACTGGTTTTTCATTATTTAAAATTAAAACTTTTAATAAAACACCCTCATCATTAAATTTTACAACCATTCCCGGATCCCACAAAGCCACAAAAAGATTTAAATTACTATCCAACACCATACTATGCGGGGTAAATTTTGGTATATTATATTGTTTTAAAACTTCAGATAAATTTATACTTTTATAAATTTTTCCATCTGTAGTTAATCTATAAATCATATCAGACTCTACATCAGAAACCCAAGCATGATAAGTGGGAAAATTTAAAGCTGCAGTAGCATACAATCCGCTTAACCTGTTTTTATTATCATAAATACTTGAAACATAATTCTTTTTTTTAACCGGAGTAAATATATCATTTATTAAAGCTGTGTTTAAATTTGGATTTTTCTTAACAGTAGCTATTTTTCTTCGATCTTTTTTAAAAAATTGTTTATACGTATCTATTTCATTACTATAAAAATATTGTGGACTATTAATTATAATGTTATCTGTAAAAATATATTGTGCCACTGCCACACCGGCGTTTGTGGCATTTGATAACCATAAAAATGGATTATAATGATGCCCGTATAAAACCGGCTCATAAGCACTCAAAGTAGCAGATAAACTTACAACCCCCGGATCTTTTTTTTCAAAAAGAGTTTTATAATACCCACCAACCATAAATTGATCTTTATCTGTATAATTTATTCTTAAAGGATATTCTGAAGGGTTCAAATATGATGAAATTGGATTTATCATATTTGAAAATGATAAATCCAAAAGTGCAGACTCTTTCGTATTATTAGGCACATAATGTGCAAATCCACTATTATCTATTAATTTTATTTGTCCTTCGGAATTATGTGCATCCGGAAAAGTTAAACTATCGTAGCCCACTTTGATAATAAGAGGAATATCTGATCCGGCCCATTGTATTTGAGGTATTGGACTTATTCCGTTTGAAGATATAGTGATATTATCTGGTTTACGCCAAAGCGTGACATAAGGACACCAGGCTTGAGCTGTGGTATTTGCATGTCCTGGTTGTAATCCATCAAGATTATCCGTTATTTTATTTGATCTAATATTATCACTTCTCAACGTTGCCCAAAGAGTAGTGCATTGCTCTTGTTTTACCACTTGATCATAATTATACCAGTCATCTATAAAATAAAACTCTGCACTACCACGAACTCCCACCAAAGTTCCGTTATTGTCTAGCTCTCCCTTATCATTAATTCTCACATCTTTGCCGGTAATATTTAAATTTTTAATTATTTGTAAATTTTTATCCAAAAAACGCCACTGTGATCTTAAAAAAGAATAATTTGTAGGATAATCTAATGTCGGTTGTGATTTTGAAAATTGAGCATATAAATCAACTACATGTGTTTCTTCTGGTACAGTAGATGTAATTTCTATTTTAAATGGATATCTATTTAAATGACCAGCATATGTAGGAGGCGGTACGGTAACAAACTTTATAGAATCATTCAAATATTCTTCTACAGTAATTAATTGTTTGCTAACAGTTTCTACGTTATTTAAATCGTAAACCAACATGGTTATTTCATATATGCCAGGCTGATTATATGTAACACCTTCTAAAGAAAATCTATTTGTAACAATTCCATTACCTAAATCCCACTGTATAAATTTTATTTTCTCTCCATTAGATCCGAATAAATCAGAAAATGGTATTAAATTTATTTTAGTAGCCCTTGCATAAACCGTAGAATTTTGTGGACCTGCAGATGTTTGTATTAAAAATTTTTTTAAAAACGGTTTTTTTACAGTTATGGTTACTTTGTATTCGAATTGTTGTTCCCTTTTGACTCCTGGCGGAATGTGAGATAATTTAAGTACAATGTTATAAGTTCCAGGGGTTGAGTAAATTTTTGATACATTTAATTCTTTAGTATCTAAAAGTGTTCCATCCCCCCAAATCCATTTTGCATTTTTAATAATTGAACTTGCAAAATGATCTAAATTAAAATTAAATAATGTTTCCCCTGCATAGCCTTCATTTTCTGTTATGTAAGTAGATTGCAAATAAACCATATTAATTAAAATTGGGTTGATGAAATTTCAAAAGGTGTTTTAAAAATAGTTATTTGAGATTCTAATTTATCCAGATTATTAAATATCGGAAATTTAAAATCATCTAATAATATATTTTGAGTGTATATTTTTTTATCGTTGTTTGGGTAATAATAATTCCAAGCCAATAAAGATATGCCCTCAGTATAAGATTTAGTTATTTCATTATATGTCCTAACATTTTCTATATCATCCATAGACAATATGCTGTTAGTTATTTTATTTATATCAACATATTGACCCAATTTAACATTTTGTCTCCCAAACTGTTCTACAAATAAATCTTTAATTTTACCAATCAATACTGCATCTGATGTGTTGGAATATCGTGTTTTGTATAAAACCAATTTATTAGCATTTAAATCATTTAAAGAGGGCATTGCACCTGCAACTGAAGGCACCATAAAATCAAACATTATATAAACAGGCTCCATAGGAACTAATTCTGTAGTAACAATTTTCCAAGGTTCAAGTCCATTAATAATCATTTCTTTTTGCGCGGGAGTCATAAAAGACTGATTATTAGTTTGTGGCACTGAGCATATATATAAATTATTAAAATTGCAAGCATTAGCAAATTTAACTTGATTATATAAAATATTGGTTTCTGAACTAGGATTTTTTAATCCTATATCATACATATATTTCATATATTTCATTAAATAATCATTATTATTCATTACTTTAACATCTTGAATAAGATTAGAATAATTGTTTTTTATATAAATTTCATAATCTAATTTGGTAGCCAAACGATATTGAGAACGAAATCCTTGCGGTGCATTTTTACGAATTTGATCCACATTTTCTTCAGTTTTATAGGGAGTTGCTGGAAAGACATTATTAATTGTAACATTTCTAAGACCTTCCACAGACAAATAGTTTGCATTTAATGCATTAGTATCATCCAACACAATAGGATATAATAAAGAATTATATTTAACAATAAATTGATCATATAAACCCCCCACACCTATTTTTATATCATCTGGTTCTATTCTCAAATAATACACCAAAACTTCATCCCCTTCATTTAATTTTTTACCGTTAATATCATCACCGAACTGTATTTCATACCGTTTATTTTCATTATAACGTACTTCATACACAGTTTCATTAGAGGTATGTAGAAAAAGTTCATTAACTTTTCTATACATAGTCCATTGATTTGAATTTTTTTCTTTTACATATACGTCTACACTATAATGGTCTATAAAAACAGATTCATCCAGTGAAAGGTAAACTATTTCATTATCCAATCCCTTAGATGTATATACTGGATATTCTTCATATAACCCTTGATATAACAATATCTTATCATCCAATGGTGTTATGTTTTCTTTTGTAAATGCCAACAATTTCGAAAAAGACGTATCTTCTTTAAAAGAAAAAGCAGTACCTCCTATATTTACATAACTATAACGCGGTATAGTATAAATATTTGCACCAAGTCCATCGTTCACTGTAAACCTTACAGGAACTGAAGATGTAACTTTTCCCACTGGTTTATAACTTAATAATTTAACTATACGATTCATGTTTTCATATAGCTGAGCCTCAGAAAACATACTTTCAGACGATGCCTTATTTAAATAAAACAACAAATTACCAAACACTAAACTGATGACATCTATTAAAGCAGATAAGTTAGAACCTTGATAATTTTGATCAGTAAAAACTTTACCTTTATTCAGCCTATCAACAATAAGACTTTTTAAACTTAAAGCGTCAAAATTTAAATAAGAATTTTTATCAAGATAATTTTCATTCATATAATATTATATTACTTAGAAGAACCGGCACTAGATCTTAATGTAACATCCATAGAAGACTGTTTATTAATAGATGGTATATCATAAAAAACAGTTATATAATAGCAATTTTCATCAGCCATTACATTTACTGTAATTTCCCTCACTTTAATGCGCGGTTCGAATTGATTTATTTTATTTAACAAATAAAAACCCAAAGCATCACCCCTAACTTCGGATACTGGCTCGAATAAAAATTTATGTAATTCTGTTCCAAATTCCGGATCCAATACCTTTTGTCTTGGTTTGGTGTTAATAATATTATGTAAAGAATTGCGTATAGCAGTTTCATCAAAAGAAACTTCAATATCATTAGACACACCAGCTGCAATACCAGTTTTATCTGCAATAGCCATTTTCAAGTCTAAATGTAAATCAGTATATACAGCCTCATCAAAAGTTTCTTCTTTTGTAGAAACCTGTTGCGTATTGACCTGTTTAGGCCTAATTAAATTATCTAAGCGAACTGTTGCCATTTTGGATAAATATACTTATAGAGAAAATACAAATATGTCAAAATTTAATAAATTTAATTTAGTTTTTGAAGCAGCCTATTCCCGTTATGCCAACGGAGGTGCCTTTAGTGAAAATACTCCAGTTAAAATCAAGGAAGCTTACTTTAAAAGCCCTTATTACAAACAAAGGTATAGTGGTGATAAGGTATTTGACACATGGCTTCGTGATTTGGTTAAAGCTGGTGTATTTTTCTTTATATACAGAGTAAATCCATCCGGATCTATGGCAGACATCAAAGATGCCAATAATGCATCTGGTTCTCCTTCTTTATTTTTAACTATTCAAACAGATCCACGTACTATAGCATATGCTACCGAATTCAATAAGTTTGATATGCCTGCTGATGAAAAATATTTAGAAATTTTAGATTTTGGGCCTAATCTTCCTCCGGTACAGGGTGTGCCTAACAGATATGAAAGACCAACGACTGATCAAAAATCTTATGAGGTTGAAGTTAATACTAAGTTAGGAAATCAACCCAAAGATAATTCTTTGCCTAAAAAGAATACTAAAATTAAAGGTTAAGAATTTAAAGAATTTTCCATTGCTATAAGACAGCAATAAAAATTAATTTCATGATCTAAAACGAAATTGTCTCTGTACATATGCTCTCCTAAATCTAATAGGAGCATTTTCTTTTTAATGTCTGAAATTGAAGATTCATATATTAGATCAAATAATGATTTCATTAATTGCTGAAAATCATTATTAAATTGCTTTTCATTTTCTATAACAATTTTGCGTAATTCCAAGACTGATTCTTTGCTTAATAATCGTTTAAACAAAGAATCTGCAAAATTTAAAGAAGAATTTTCTTCTTGAATATGCAATTCACCAGTTACTGAAAATTTTTGTAAATCATTAATAATCCTTCGAAGATCCGGATATCTATCACTAACAAACTTTGGTAATAATTTTTTCTGTATTTCATCTATTATAACCTTTTCTTTTATTAAAATTTCTACACATCTTACCAAAACTGCATTTTCTTCTGGATTTAATTTAAACAATAAACATCTAGACTTAATAGGTTCTATAATTTTATTGAGATAATTTGATGTCAAAACAAATCGTGTAGATTCAGAATACTCTTCCATCACATTACGTAAAATGCGTTGTGCATCTCCTGTTGTTCCACAGAACTCATCTAATATAACTACTTTTTTATTCCCGTCCATTGAACGAGTTTGAGCAAAAGATATAACTTTATTACGAATAGTATCAATACCATTTTCATCACTAGCGTTAATATAAAGATATTGGCATTTTAGAATATCTTTAACTATAATTTTGGCCAAAGTTGTTTTGCCCGTCCCTGGACTACCATAAAACAACATGTTTGGTATGTCTTCGTTTAGAGACTCGAAGTGACTTCGAGTCTCTTTAGAAAGAAGAATATCACTTAACTTTACAGGCCGATATCTCTCCACCCATAAATCATTATAATGTGATACAGCCATATATTATTTCCCTGAACTACCAAATCCTTTTTCTCCACGTGTTGTTTCATCAGCAGAATCTGTCCATTCTGTAAACGGTGTTAATAAAGGATAAAAGATTAACTGTGCTATTCGATCTCCTTTTGAAATTGTATAATCTTCATCTGAAAGGTTATACAATTTAACACCCAAATCTCCGGTATATCCGTTATCAATCACACCCAAGTGTGGTTGAATACCATAATTGAATCCTAGTCCTGAACGTGGGGCAATGGCGCACCAAATATTAGGTGGCATACTAGCCAATTTTAAACCAGTGTTCACTAATGAGGATCCTTTAGCAGGAATAACTACTTCCTCAACAGATGTTAAATCAAATCCGGTATCACCCTTATTTGCACCATTAGAATATTCCATACGATGTTTTGGATTTGGTAGAATTGCATCTTCGTGTGTTTTAATGAATTTAACTATTAGGTCTGTCATACGTGTTTATTATAAATTATATCATGATTTATTCAAGGATTATTTGAAAAATAATCTAAATGTGTAAATATTAATATATAATGAGCAACAATAGTGAAATAGACTCTATAATAGATCAGCTGAAAGCAGAATCAGTACCTAAGACGGCTCAAACAATTACACCAAGGACAAGCACCCCTGTTCCAAATTTAACAGATGATAACGTCAATCAATATGTTTATAATAAAACTGCTTATGTTATAGAATCTGGTTTAGATGCTATTAATAGTCTTAAAGACTTGGTTGCAACGGGTCAGGATCCAAAAGAAATTTCTGCATTAGCACAATTAATAGGCGCTACAACTAAAGCTATAGATAGTCTTAATAAAATTAATTTACAAATTAAAGATCACAAAAATAATATTGAAGTGGCTAAACTGGAAGCCGAAGGATATAAGGCTTTACACACCAATACCACCAATGTCCTTGTAGCAACCAGGGATGAAATAATGACAAA
>ENA-OSIY01000276-OSIY01000276.1-marine-metagenome-genome-assembly--contig:-NODE-276-length-30032-cov-7.482757_pt1 | contig 30032 bp, 30 predicted proteins | sample MGYA00237884_ERZ534233 | MGnify/ENA primary metagenome ERZ534233 (study PRJEB26412, sample SAMN06343840) | marine metagenome | isolation source: estuarine water | place: USA: Columbia River Estuary... | reverse complement strand
ATATAAAGGTACAACAGAATATTTAATTAATAGTATTATTACTACTACTACTACTAATGATACTTTAGTAATAATTAAATTACAAAATGCTAATGGTTTTGTTAATTTAAATAGTGATGGTAGTTATCAAGTTGAAAATTTTGTAGATATATCAACTCATTTTAATAGTAGTGGTGGTGATGCTATTGTTATACCTAGCCAATTATATAATGTGTGGACTACTTCTACTAGTAATATATCTGCAAGTTTTAATAGTAGCCCTAATGGTATAGAAAAAGAATTAATGCGCCAATTAGAAAACATACCATATGCCGCAAGAGTTGTTGATACTGATTTAAGAATGCAAGAAAGTGGTGACACTTATAAAGAAATATTAATATATAGTGCCGTAGGCGCTACTTATGCTTTAAGATTAATGATGAGTATAAAAGGTGATATAAAAAGCGAAAACACAGGAAGTTATTATGAAAGTGATAAATTAAGATTGTTATATAATTCTTCTTTAGTTAATATGTGGTTACCTAGTACTCAATTATCTTGTATTTCTGATATTAATAATATACCTATTACTACTAATATGACTCTTGCTAGTAACGTAAGTACTAATGATAGTTATGGTTCTATTTTAGATACAAGAGGGCAAATGTTTTTAAGTACAATACAACAAATACAAAAACAAGCAGGGTCTAATGTTTATTATACATCTTTTTCTTATTTACAAGGTAGAGATGGTAGATTAGAATTAAGACCTAAATACAATTTAGGTATAGCATTTACTAGAAATAATTTAAGAATAAGTGAAATGGATTTAAGTATGGCAGGACATGTTAGTATAGTAAGAGTATATTATGGTGACGGTAAAACATTTGTAGATTATCCTACACCCGCTAATTTAAATATACAAGGTAAATGGAAAATAGAACAAAAACCTGAAATACAATACAAAGATGAAGCACTAACACATGCTAAAAATACTTATAATAATTTATCTACACCACCTTTAAAAATTACAGCAGTTCCTAATTTAGATACTCTTGATGAAGAACCTATGTTATCCGGTGGTAGATATGGGTATATAGCAGACCCACAAATAGCACTTCTTGGTTATGAAGATACAGATTTAGATTCTTCAAGCGTAGATGTAGGAAGGCACAGGTCTTGGACATTTTTAGGTACAGGTGGAGTTCCTTTTTCGGGTATGGTAAATGCTCTTGATGGTAATTTAAAAACTAGTACAGATACTTATAATAGATATGGTCAAAGTACTACAGTTAGTGGTAACGACCTTGCTTGGGATGATAATTATTATTGGTATGGCGCTAAATCTTTATCTTATGCTTTACAGATAGTACACATACCAAAAAGAATGCCGTACATAAGCGAAGCAACAAACGGAGAAGAGTTAAGAGTATGGATAGCACTTAAAAATGGACAAAGCGGTACTGATATAGACAACGCAGAATTTGTAATAGGAATTTGTGATTATGTGTTTAGTACTACAGCAGGTAGTACAGAATCAAGTAGTGTAAATACTGGCCCAGTATTGTCAGCAAGTTTGAATACTACTGGTATGGAAAGCGTAATAGCAAAACAAAATGGTTTTTATGAAATTACTATACCTGCTTCTTATTCTTCTACATTAAATACAGCAGGGGCTAAATTAATTGTATCATTTAACGCAGATTATTGTAGGGCATTATTAAGACATAGGTGTGGTAATCCTAGTGGTAGTGACATATTAAAAAACAAACACGATGTAATAGGCTATCCTAGTTTTAGTGCTTATAATACTAACAGTATTTTTCCGTTAGGAGTAAGAAAATATGATGAAATGTTACATACATTTAGTACAAGAAGTGAATGGCATGGCCCTAGAATACAAATAACAAATGATTTTACATATACACCTGCTACTTTTGTTACTTATACTGATGCAGGATTAAATTTAAATTCAGAAAGTATGGTAATAAAAAATATAAATTATAGTATAGGTAAAAATACTATTAAAGTTGATTTAAAATTAGAAAAAGATGAATCTAAATCAGCAAGTAATGTTATTTCATATTTATTTCCTACACCACCACCACCCGCTCCTTTAGTTACTCCAACCATAAGTAATTTTATGATACCAAATAATGTTGGTACAATAGAAAACGAAACAAACCCAAACACAACACAAAATATTCCTGATAGTGGTACAGAAAGTGTAGGTATAGAAACAAATTATGAATCTAATCAAAATAACATTGGAATTAATAATATTAATGACGCTAGTTATGGTAATATACAAGGAAGAATGGCTTTAGTAAATGATAGTTTAAGTCATCAAGGTATATTTGGTATATTAGGACAAAAAGCACCTACTATTGTACCATCAAGTATGAAATCTTACACAGATACTACTAACCTAAAAGTAATTAATGGTGCGGCAATAAAAAATTCAGAAGGTTATTCTTTACCACCTTCGGGCTCTCATCCTAGTAGCGAAAGTAGTGTATATTCTTCTGCAAATATAGAAACCGTAGTTTCAGTTCCGTCTGACGCTCTCTCTGAACAAATATCTGTTACTGGAATAATAAGTTGTGGTGATAATAATAGTGCAGGAGTAGCACAATTAATTTTAAAATTAGAATGTATAGATACAGGCGCTAGTGTATCAAAATTAGTTTACATACCTACCAATACTAATAGAAAAAATGTAGAATTATTACCTATTACTACGCTTAGTGGTGCTAAGACTCAAAGTAATAGATTAAAACTAACTATTAGTAGACCTAATAATGCAAAAGATACAGCCACTAAAGATTCTGTAATTCTTAACGACATACAAATTAATTTCTTAAGAGCAGGTATGCAAGGAAAAGCACAAAGTAATAGTTTTAGACCTTACCATTAGAATATTTCTCTCTAAGATTTAAAATATTTTTTGCTTTGTATCTACCTATACCTTTAATTTCCATCAGATTTTTTTGAGTTCTCCTACTGTGTAATATTTGTGGTATGCTTCCAAATTTTTCTAATAAATCTATTGCCTGTCTCTCTGTTACTCCTTTTATAGAACATAATAAAGATACCCTAATATCTAATTTATCTTTATTTATTTCTTCTTGAGAGAAACCTATTTTGCTTTCTTTTATCTTATTAGTAACATTAATTTGTGTGTGATTTATTAGTAACCAGTCTACAAAATCATCCATAGTTAAAAGTTCCATATATTTTATTTTAGGAAATCTCTGATAGAAAGTCATTTTAAATTGTTTAATTATTTGTTTCATTCTTGCTATTTCTATTGCCATATTTCTAGGGCTTTTACCGTTTACACTATAAGGTTTAAATTTAGTACCATAAACTACTAAGACTGGGTTTTCTACTGACTCTTCTAACTCTCTGAGTTGATTTACAATAGTTCTTCCATTTCTACCTATACCTAGAATACTTCTATACAAATCATTAATTTCTTTTGCTTCTATACCCATATCGGCTATACGATAATCGGATGTAGCCATCCTCATTACTTTAGCAAGACCTTTTTCATTAAACCTAGAATCACCTAATCTTATTATTAGTTTATTTATAAGTTTAGGGTTTTCTCTGTCGTCTATCAAAAGCACAAACTATACACAAAAACTAGAGTATTTAAAAGGTACATCCACCATCTCCACAACAAGATGATATTTTATTCTTACAATTAATACAAGATAAAGAGCCATGTAAATCCATGAACCCTCTATCACTTCTACAAATAGGGCAGATTTGTTTTACCTTAATAATATCACTTCCTTGTTCCGTCATCTCTCCAACATGGGCCTGTACACATTCCTCTTGCTTGTAGCCATGAACATGAAGGTGTATTCTCATAATTTATCATGCTATTAATATGTGTTCTAGATGTAGATGGATTAAAATCTCTCCACCCCAATGTAGACATAAAAGATACCATCTTATCTACCATATCTGTTTTTTGTTCTCTACTTAAACTATTAGGGGAAGCGAACCATCTAAGATTCTCTGCTAGATGTTGTGCTAAAGCAATTCTGACATGATGCTTAGGGTTCTCATGGGTGATAGCGCTAGACAAGCAAGGTGGTATAGGTATTTGGTCTACGCTTCCTATATCACCATTAAATTCACCTAATTCTAACGGTATTTCCTTTATAGGATTCTTAGCAATCCAAGAAATTATATCTAATGCTGAATGCTTACTTGCCCCTCTAAATGGGTCTAAGGCTAACATAGATGGGTCGGGAAGATTAGGTATATTAAAATTTAATGGGTCTTTCATAAAACTTTTAGGGTCTATGTTTACAGACCATTTCTTTCTTGTTGTATTATATGTATCAGGAATTCGTGTTAGTTTTTGTGGATGACCTACACCATCTAAAGTAATTAAATCTGATGCCATCTCTCTTTCATACCTATCAACATGTCTTGCTATTGCTCTACCTACAACTGCTTTCTCAAATATCTCATGTACATGAAATCCTCTGCCAGTAAATACCAATCTAACATCACCTGTTAATCTAGGTAGTAGTTTTCCTACATCTTCCCTAACATCATCTAGGTTACCACCCTCTACTATATCAAAATCCCACCAAGCCCTGTCTATAATTACAGAATCTATATCCATTTTCCATTGTCTTGTTGGATGCCTAGCACCGAAAGAATACAAACTGGTATAGCAAGATGCTCTACCGTTTAATTTATTTACATATGAGTCAAAAGAATCTCTGTTTGTACATATATTACGGCGTAAGCCTATCTCTCTAGGGAAACTTAAAAGCATATATTCACTACTCTTCTGTCACATCTGCTACTTCTTGCTCATTACCACAAGCACAATTACCTACTAAGATAACTCTAGGCTTAGAACCTACTTGTGCATTGACTTGAACCATTTCTTTAAAATCTTCCCAAGTTTCATCGTGACCACAACTACTACAGATTACATTTACCCTATTCATATTCTTCACCAACTAAACCTAATGCTTCCATAAGTGTGGCAAAATTTTTACATCTATAATTTTCTTTTTCCATAATATCAACTCGTTAACTCTTCCTCACAATTCAAACAAAACTCACACCATAAAGGGCAAAAGTAATCACTCCATTTCATAGGCCATTGTTGGAGTCTAAGGTCACTAATAGTATCACTTAAAGATTCCGTAAAAGCATTTATACTTCTCTTACCTATTGGCTCAAGAATCCCAATACCTTGTTCCGGCCCTAACCAAATTCTTTTACCTCGTTTGTTTCCTTCTAAAAGTAATTTATCGTTACCATCTTCCGGTGGAATATAATCGGGTGCTAAATACAAAAAATGTGTAGGTGTTTCGTAAGAAGGCATAAGGCTTAGTAATCTATAATAATATACTAATTCTTTTCTAGTTCTAGCCAGTTTACCCATGTTCATTTTTCCTGTCTTTAATTCAACAATAATAACCATGTCGTCTTTGACTACTTTAATTAAACCATCAATAAGGCCTACCCATACTACTGTACCACCATTATATTCTTGCTCTACTTCGTGTTTAACTTCGGCTTCTATTACTTCCATACCACCTAAGTCGTGCGCTATCTGATGCAACAATATCTCCAAAGTTTCTACAGCCATATCATCATCTACTTCATGTTTTATAGCAGACTCTTTGATTGTTTGTGGGCCTTTAATAAGACCATCTTCCATAACAGAATGAATTCTTCCCCCTCTTATAGCGGCTTCGCTTGACGGGGCTCTAGGTATATCAGCAACATAATTCCAAAAGTATTTTCTAGGGCACATCATATAGGTCATTAAAGATGACTTGCTTACTCTAAGATAAGTATCTTCTGACGGGCTATAGGATGATGCGGCTAACATTACTCTTCCTCTGACCCATTCTCTCTTCCTATTTTCTTGATTGCTTGATGCATATCATCTAAAGTAATTTGCTCTTTATCAAAAAGATTTCTACCACAAGCAGGACAAATATCGCTATTCTCTAACCCCTCTATGTGTGGTCTAATTGCCTCTTCTTTACAATTAACACAAATTATCTTACTAATTTTACCTGCTTCATCTAACAACCCGTAGATAATATGATTAAGTTTTATTATATCACTCGCTACAGCATTAGCAAAACCCGAAAACTCTCTTTGTAAATTATCTACTTGCTCTTTCAACTCTTCTATCTTTGTTGGCATATTATTCCACCTAGTATCACGCTTATAAACATATATCATAGCCAAGTTAAATGACCTATTCCTTCTATAGAGTTTTCAATAGGTTGTATATCCCAACCCATAATATTATAATAAGGCTCTATCTTTTTTAGTATAAACCTCTGCGCTAAATGTTTATACCCAATATTATATTTACCTTCTATCTCTTTTGGGTTATCGAATGCTATATACTTTCCTTTATCATCTAAAGTAACTAAGAAATACGAATCATTTCTATAGCCTTTACCTAGAAACTCATTAGCCCAAGCCGCCCCAGCACTTGTACCGGAAAGTACTTTGTATTGACTAATATCTTTATTTAAAGAGCCCTTCATACACAACTCTGATTTATCAATATTACCTGTAATTACTTTTACTGTTAAACTTTGTAGTAAGTTAGTAATATCTTGTTCATCTTTGTTACCTAATATACCATCAATCACATCAGTCATACAACTTTTCATAATACTAGGCATTCTAGTTTGTTTCATTTCTATACCTTTTACATATAAATTTGGGTCATGGAAATTACCATCACTCCAAGTAACTCTACCGGCGTATCTATTCTTAGCCATTAAAATCATACGGGAACACCACTTCTCAAACTCCGTTTCGATAGGGCTCATTTTAGCGTTAATTGTGGCTATCAATTCTTGCCCTGCTTGTGGACTAGGTATAGATACAAACACGCTGTCTGTGTGGCCGTAGTGTACCTTAAAACCACCATCCTCACAGTGCATCTTGAGTTCGTCTAAAGTCTTTCTAGAAGTGTATGTTATAGCGGCGGCAACATCGGGATGATACATACCATATTTTGCATCTCCGGCCACACCATACATAGATGCGACAAGAGATTTACATGCAAACTGCATACTATCCCAAGTATCATAATTATCTTTATCGGTTTTCATAAGTTTTTTGAATTTGTTTCTTAAGTTTGTCATGTAATCCATTTGCCTTACTAACATACCATAATTACTTTTAGGTTCTAAAAACTTAGTACCGTTACCACAATCTATACCTTTATCTGATATAGTTTCCCAAGATATATTATATTTTGAAGCGTTACTATGATACATGGCTTTTATATCTAAGATGCCTACGTTATCATGTACGCCTGATTCTACTTCCATAACATTTGCTCCTTCATAATCTATCTTTCTAAACTGTGGACTAGTAGGAATTCTTCTATCAAATTCATCATCTTGTAAAGCCAAACTACTAAACATCTTAGTGATGAAAGGAGTAGAACGTAAATCACACTGTACTAGATTTTGAAGTGACAAATGATACTGTATAGCATTTACTTTTAGGTCTAATTTAGGTAAGAGTCTTACGTCTTGTCTAGCGTAGTGTAAATACAGTGGTAAGTCACTAAGATATGTATCATGACCATCGGGTAATTCTATTTTCTTTTCCTTTAAAAGTTCATAAGCAACATCATCTAATTTATATGAAGGTAATTTACCATTTTTTATTTGCCATATTTTAGAAACTGCTAGCATTAAATCTATACATAATCTACCTACTATGGGTTGTTCCCAATCACCATAAGAATATCTAGTCCTTCTCATGGGAGACATAAGATGGAAATTAACGCCAGTTTTTCTACATCTTTCTATAATAGTTTTTATATCTGCCCCAACTACATACCAACCCGCTAAAATATCGGGGTCTTGTTTATCCATATGTCTAACAAAATGCTCCAACATTTCTCTTTCGGTAGGGAAACCAAGAGCAGGGGTTTCGTACTGATAATCTCCGTATTGTTTAAATGTTTGCATGTGTGTTAAATCCTTATCTACAAACCAAACATATTCATTGTTAGTAAAAGAATCATTAACTACTATTATCCTCATAGCATTTGTATTAGGACTCCATTCACAATCTATATACCATATCCTATGGTTATAGTTAGCGATAGGCTCATTTATTTTTAACCTATCACTAAGTACTCTATTGACGTATGGTATATTCGCTTCCCAAGTCGAGAGGCCTAATTCTTTAGCCTGTTCGTTTAACTCACGAATCATTTGAGTAGTAGGTACTATTAATTTAGTCAAATCTTCTCCGTATAAACCTGTGTAACCATCTTCTTTAGAAGCGGCATCAAAATAATCTTTGTTACAAGTTTCTACAAAACAATAAGGCCAAATGTTTTCTATCTTGGTTTCTTTTCTAGTATCATTCTCATCACGATATCTTACAGTTACTTGTCTACTTCCTGTAACCTCAGTTATCATCCGATTCCCGCCTTGAGTGTCCTCTATTACGGGTAGGAATATCATGCTTATTAAGCCACTGATTTACAGCAGTAGGTGTGATACCAAATTCATCTGCTATCTCTGCCATAGTCCTTTCTTTTTCATAGTAATTTTCTAACAACCATAATGGGTCACGATACATAGGTTCTACTTCTTGCCTTACCTTTACAGATGCAATATAGTTTTCACCATCTTCTCCTTCCCAATGTATAGTACATGTACCCCTTGTTGGTAAACTTAGTTTTAAATCATATATATCTAACGTAGTAGATGATGAAGTCTTTTTTTGTCTGCCCATATATTCCATATAATGTCCATCGTATCTTACGTGGTCTGTATTTTTAACCATTGTTTTCACTTCCTTTTTTTATTATTTCTAACCATCCATCCATCTCTTCCAAGATGATGAATGAATAATCGCTACCATGAGATGCATTTTTGTGATGTCTATACATCATTTTCCATGCTTTTGTATTTGTATCATCAGACATAATTATCTACCTCTATTGAAGATTGAAAGATGAAATCATCATCATGTAAATTTATTATTAACTTAAAACCTTGTTTTAAATCTGTAAAATCTATTATATGTAAATCTACGTTATGGTTTATCATACTCATCATTATATCTAAACCACCACCAAAACTTAAATCAAAATAAGATTTAGGGTAGTTATCTTTAGTTAAAGAAACGGAAGTAGAACCTTTCAGTTCTTTACCTGTTAATACATTTAGCCCTGTTGTATCATGCACAAACCTATATTGATTTAGTTTTTGCGAATTCATATTAGTACATCTCAAAGCCTCAAACAAATCAGTAGAATCTATATCTAACCAACTAGCCATAGGCTTTACTACATCACCTACTTTTAATTTATATGTACCTTTAACAGCATCAATAACTTTAGCGACACCTTGTGATTTAGTACTCCATTCCTTTAGTGTGCTTGTACCATAATCACCAAACCTAGCATTCAAACTACTAGACAAAGTAGTTTGTTTACTGTTTGATTTGATTAATAATTTATCGTTGTTATGAGATAATGTTACTTCGTTACCATGATATTTTAAAGCACCTAAAAGATTAGTTATATTAGATACAGGTATTGGTGTTTTATCTTGTATGTTATTTACTGGTACAGAAAACTTAGAGAGACTACTAACGCCATCTTTAACAATACTACAAGTACTTACTTTTAAAGTAATAGTATCATCCGGTATAAGTAAACAAGAGTTAACTTGTATAGTACTTTTACCTTGAATATTCTGTGGTCTTTGTGTTGCTTTAAGTAACCACACAAGCCTTTCTTTGTTAGCATTTAACATACTTATTCTTCCTTATCCAAGAATTTAAGTCCGACCCAATTAAATTCAGAGTTCTTTACTGATAATATATCGTGAGTAGAGCCTACATATTCCATATTCTTACCTTTCATTTCTTCTATAGTAGCACGAACTATCCACTCACCATCAGCAAGTTTTCTATCGCCCTTAACTCCGGCGGCCATGTCAGCCTTCTTCATGTATCTTGATAGGAATATCTGTTGAGAAAATTTACGCATAGTACCTTTTTCCCAATCCGGTCTTTCGCCTACAGTCATCAGAACTTTCTTACCTGTTCCGTCATCCATATATTGCTGTACTGCTTTTAGGTGGAAAGTAAAGAATATTTTAGATACAGGCAAAGCATGAACCCTAGTTATAACATCACGGTTTAATCTATTACGCTCTCTCCATTCTTTTTGGTTAAAAGAATCATCTTCATTTTCAATGATACCCTTAGCAAGAAGTGATTGCCTCATAGCAAACTCACACCATTTAAGGAATGTAGAACCACCATCAAATATTATACCACCAACATCTTCTCCGTCTTGTATCTGTTGTGCTATAATGTTCAAGAAATACTTTGTCTTATCTACAAGAGCCATATAATTAACACTATTATCTTCATGGAAGATAGAATCATCCATTTCATCTAGTAGTGGTATTACTTTTAGGTTAGTTTTATCGGGATAAAGATAACTGATAGTAGATTGCGCTGAATTATCTACGTCTATAACATATACTGTTTGTCCATTATTGATTTCCTTTTCTAGAAGAGAAGCGGCAAGACCTGTTTTACCTGTATTCTCATGCCCTACTAAACCACATCTCCACACTACATCTTGTGCCGTATTGTTATTAAAAATGTTAGTATAATATTCTTTATCATAAGTGATGTTAGGAGTAGCCGCTTGTTTAGACCTAGAAGTTTTTGTTGATACTCCTGTACTTGCTCCATCCCCCCAAGCCATTAAGCATCCCAACCATTTTCTACTTCGCTAGAAACATCTGCTTTGACTAATTCTATTTCATCAAAAGCAAACCAACCGTTAACAGATAGTTTTTGTTCACCTTCTTTACTTCTCCAAGTCTGACCTACTAACATCATCTTAGTACCTACACCAAAGTCTATTGATTTTTCATCTTCGGCAGAGATATATACATCTACTGTAGAAGCAGTAGAAGAAATATCTAAATCAGCACAAACTAACACAAGACCACCCGCTTCTCTAGGGTCTATATGGATAACTTCTGTAACCACAGATAATTGTCTATCCCACCAATCTTTTTGTCCGTTGTGTTTATCATAGTAAGCATCCATATCTTGAAGGCCACCTAGTACATTCTCTTCGCCTATTATTTCACCAATCATTAATTGTGGTGGGTTATCGTACAGACTTACTAAACTATTATCTACTGTTAAGGTAGATATAACAGGTTTAGCGTAAGCATAATTATTTTTACCTTGACCTAATGGTATAGTACCTGTAACAAATGTAGGGTACTGTACGTCAGCCGCTTTACCTTGAGCCTTTACAGTGATAAGTGATACACTACCACTACTTCCTTGTACCTTTCCTAAGAACAGAGAACTTCTTTCTCTTTCATCTTGTGGTCTTGGATTACCAAACTTAAAGTTAACATCGCCGGAAGGGAATGTACGGTTAGTCTTATCCCAAACAACAAAGAAATGTGTATTCTCATCTAATTTCATTGTGTGCTTAGGTAAAGAAGTAACATCTGAATCTCCACCAAACTCTTCTTTAGCGAATTTAGAATAAGTACCATCGTGATTATCATCGAACAATACAACCGCACCACTATCAACAAGAGTCTGTTTTACATCTTGAGAAGCATTCATTAATTGGTTTCTCATTTTATTATATAATATCTTACCCCATTCTTTAGGGCGAGGCGAAGAAATGAACATACCTTCATAGACAGTAGCACCGGAACGGCGTAGTCTAGCATTTTCAGAAGTCATCATTCTAGCGGCAACTCTTATAGCAAGAATACCACAATCTGAATCAGATTTACCTACTTGTTTCCAAGCATCTCCTTGTTCAGATAAGACTGTAGTAGCCCTACTTCTTAGGGTTTCCACATCTACTTTCAGCGTATTAGCGACATTAGTTAAAGTTTTTTCATCCATATTATTATTCCTCGGTTGTATTTTATCGTCTGTTAATCATGCTTATAAAGGTCTTGGTCTATTGGCATAACTTCACAAAATTCGCTAAAGTTATATCTTCATTCACTCCCATGATTAAATCTCTTTCAGTAGTTACACAAGCATCTATTATTTTTAACTTAGATGTAGATGCCGCAGTACTTTTCATAGCGTAATTAAAAATAGAGCGAACACTATTTTTTACATTTCTACCTACTAACATCTTATGCGCATTCTCAAAATCTTTTTCTTTAAAAGAAAGTTTGAGAAATAGTTGTACATTTAATGTATCATCAACAAGCCTATCAAGTAGGGTTTTAGGATGCATAGAATAAAACTGTAAAGCGTTAATAGAATTTCTTAAGTCACCTTCATGGGCAGAAGAAATTAATTTTAAATGCTCTAGTGGAACATGTAGGCCTTCTTTGTCTGCTATTACTTTTAATCTAGAAACAATGTTATCTTGACTAATAGGTTTAAACTCTAAAACTTGACATCTTGACTGTAACCACACACTTACTTTAGATAAGTCATTACATGTAAGTATAAAATAACCTTGTGAGTTTTCTATCACTCCTTTCAATGCTGATTGAGCGGCGAGAGTCAATTGGTCTGCCTCATCTAATAAAAATATCTGATTATAATTTCCTGTTCTAGACATAGGAAGTAACTCTTCCTCTACAAACTCTATACCTCTAGTCTTTTTACTACTAGCATTGAAAACATGAAGTGTTAAACCATGTAATTTAGCAAGAGCATAAGCAAGACTGGTTTTTCCTGTACCTGCTTGTGGGCTATAAAATATCATATGGTTGGCTAATGATGATGCTAATTCTTTAACATTATCTTGTCCTACTATATCACACATATCGGGTCTGTGTTTGGTTGCCCAAATTTCTCCCATCATATTTCTCCACCACAAACATTACAAAGGTGTCCATTAGTTTCTTCTACAAACTCCATTTCTTTTTGGCAACAATGCACCAATCCATCTTTAACATAAGGCACTTTCTTCCTCTGTTCTGATACTTTTCTAGTACGAAACCTATTAACATAAAATTTTACTGATTTTTCTATACAAGAATGGCAGATTATACCATGACCACCTATAGTTTGCATAGTAATTGTAGTATTGTATAGATGTTCACATATATTACATTTCATAAATATACTAGAATAATCATGCTTATAAAGATTTGTTGCTTTCTTCTAAGATTAAAGAATTACAACTAATATACAAACCTGTTAGAAAATCTATATCAGCAACACTAACAAAAGAAACAGTTTGTAAAGAAAAACCTAACCCTGCTTTCAATCCCCGCAAAAAATCATTACTTAACTTATGTTCATCAACAACTTGGTCTGCTTCTTTATCCATACCTCTTTCCCAATCAGGATTAGTTTTAAGGAAAATCAAATGCCTAAGTAAATTTAATTCTTTTAACTCCATAGTAGTTAGTATTTCTACTTGTGGTGTTCTTCTCATATTTAAGACGTTTTCTAGTAAATTAGATATATCATCAGTGTGCAAATTATAATCCCTCACATATAAATACAGTTAGTGTTAATTTAAAGTAGTGGAAAAAAGATATGCTAAATAGGTTATACCTAACACTAATACAGATATAGATAATCCCACAACTATTTCCCAAGTCGGGAAGCCACCGTAATGTCCACCCTTCATCCTAACAACTCCTTTAGTTTTTGGATATAGATTGCCCCGTCTAGTAATTCTTCCTGTAAATGCGTTAACCATTCTTGAATGCTTAAATCATTCCTGTCCATAGTCGTACCATATTTTGCCTCTCCTTTCATAGCACGTTCTTGTATCATAGTAACTACTATATCTTCTATCCGGCTCATAAGATGAACTAAACAATGATGCTTATAAATCTATGTCCCTTACACAATGTAAGCAAATATCTTTTTTAGGTGGAAATACACGCAATCTAGCACAAGAAGGACACCTAAGTGCTTGTTCTAATTGTTTAGGAGTCATAACTGTAGTAGTCCTACTAAAAATTATATCTTCCTTATTGTGTATTAATACTCTATTAATATCATATACTAAATGTACAGCCTTAGTACCTACCACGTTTTCAACTATTTCCTTTCCTACAGAGATTATTTGTGGGTTTTTAGATAGTAAAGCCGCTAGACTATGGGGCGAAGGTACTGTCCTAATACTTTTGTTTGAGGATAAAACTGATGCCATTTGTTCTTTTGTCATAGCACCATGTTCCCATAATAAATCTACGAGGATGCGGCGAATCCTTCTATTGTTAGCACTCATGTTTTATTAAGATAACCGTAGAGTTAATAAATAGTGGGTACTAATCTTCCATACTTAAATACATAGCGCTATAAACTAAATGGTCACCGTTATCAGCAGTACTATTAGTGTAATTGATATTACTATAACTTTCTAAACTAGGTTTACCAAAAATTAAAATTGATATATACGCTACTGTTTGTAAATATAACCAACCACAAACAGTAGCAAATAAAAACATAAAGAAACAAGAAAAGAAAAAATCTAAATCCATACATCTTCACACTCCATTGTTTTTTTTGCTTTGCTAGGTAAATTTTCTTTGTCATTTAATCTTACGTTATTGGCAACTTTAGGAGATGAAAGAATAATATCTTCCCAATATTTATCCGTCACTCTAAATGGGGTAGGTGGTATTTCAATATTTTTCTTTTTATTAGGCCACTGTACAGTTTTTCTTTTTGGTTCAATACCATAAGCCAAAATACTTTTAGTGTAAAAATCAGGTAACCACATATTACTCTTGGCTATCCTTCTCCATAATTCTATATCGTTATTATTACTATTAACAAAAGATAAAGCATAAGGTATAGGTACATGTTGTATTTGATGCCATGCCCTCAATCTATCTTCTGATTTGAATAATAAATTTATACCGGATAAAAATATATTTCTTTTAGTTGCCGACTTATCTATAATTACATATTCCTTAGTCTTATTAGTAATTCTTGGTGGTTTAGTAGTAGTTACTATTAGTCTATTTGTAATATAAGGTAACCATTTTATAATATCTTTTTCTGTGAATTTATTTGTCCTTAAAATATATGTTACGTCATTAGAAGTAGGAAAGGTATCAATTATATCGTACATTATATAATAATCCCCGACCATAAACTTAGTATCATCTTCCGTAAAAATAACAGTTCCCAAAAGACCACACCCAATTTTTTTCGCACAATTTTTCCAAATACTAAGTTTATAAAGTTTTATCTAGGTTAAAACAATCATTAACTAAAATATAATCAATCAATCTAGAATACTGCGAACGTGATAAAACCCAAACTCTCATTATCTCCTTCTTAGTAATTATGTATTCTCCGTAGAACCACTTAACTCCATCACCAGTAATGACGGCTATAAGATTTTCCTCTAACATAGTTTGTACCAATTTAGGCCATTCTTTTTCATATATAGGTCTAGTATTCAAATATCTACTAGCCCCACTTCTCCAATTCTTTGGCATACTTTTAACCTCATTCTATTTCATAAGATACGTGAATAGGCTCTTTTAATGTAGCCATTTTTAACTCTAACTGGTCTAATAATTGTGGGTGTTCGCCTAAAACATCTACTAATAATTTAGACATGTCATTAATTTGTGCTTGCGCTAATAATAACTGAGAATCTACACCTATTTCTTTCTTCAATTGCCCAACTAGTTTTAGGCTAGCATTAGCCTGTCCTATCAATTTAGATGCGTCTGCTACAAATTCAGAAGTAATACCTGTTACATCTTTTAGTGCTTCTAATTCATCAAGATAACCACGAATTCTAATTACAATATCTTCTGCCGCATCCAACGTATCAATAGATTGCTTTCTAGCGGATTCGACATGTGTTAATTCTGCTATATCGTAATCTATATGATTAGACATATGATTCATTACAGTATTGTCCGGCCAGTTATATTTAACTTCCAAATAATCAGCATCATATTCATCGGTGTGGATATTGATTTCCATATCTCTTTTGTTTTTATTATCACACATAGGGCAATTTCCTTCTAAAACCCAACGTAATACTTCTATCACAAAAGCATCATTAGTACCTGCTAATCTTTCTTGTATTTCTCTTGTACTTCTCATTCTAAATCACCTACATTTGTGCCAAACCTGCACAACATACCCTTTCTACCTCTTCTAGATGTATGTTGTGGCTCTACTTCTGTATACCAAGATTGACCTTCTAAATTTTCTATAATCCACCTCTTAGCCGACTGATAATCACCATTTGTAACCATCCTAGATACTTCCTTTACTACGTCAGACTTTGGTAAGTCTTTCATCCAAAAAGTTGTGCGGATTAATTCTAAATCTGCATCCATAACAGTTCTTCTCATCGCCAGTGACGTATTTAGTATATCTCGTAAAGTTTCATCTAGGGTAATAATAAGTGGCCCGCCCCCAACATAGTTTGGTTGCATCATATGGTAACCAATACAAAGTCTCCTAAAAAGGTCTGCCTCAAAAGAGCGAACCGATGGGTGTTCTATCCATTCTGCGATATCATCATTAAATATAACTCCGGTTGGTGGGTTTGTAACAGCATAAGCCATCCTATCCCTAATCCAATCTTTTATCTCGATAGATAAATTTGCTAATTCTAATCTTTCTTCGTTAGGCATGTTTGCTTGAGCGTGTTGAGCCGCTTTATATCTCCTTTCCTTTTCGGGAGTCATCTCTATATCTATGATAAAGAATCTACGGTCAAGACCGGATTCTAATTCAAATCTAGCAGGTTGTGTTCCGGCCCAAATAGTATATCTAGTAGTGTAACTTACCCATCCGGCTCTCAAGGCTTTCTGTACTCTACCATTATCTAAAGAAGTAAGTAATTGGTTTTTCATATCTAGAGAATGCTCTTTTTTGGAAGCGTCAGACATTGAAGAAAATTCTTCAAAACCTAAAAATCCACCACACATTTCTCTAGCCAATGGGCGACCCATAATATTACCATCTTCATCTACTGAACCAAACATACCTGCTTCTGTAACGGAGTTAGGGCCAAGCATAGTTCTAGCACCATGACCCATATCAGCATGTGCGCTATGTAAAAGACCTGTACCTTCTGCCAAGAAAGTTAGAATTAGGATAGATTTACCCGAACCCTTAGCACCTCTCAACATTAAGTGTATTCTAGTATCGGGAAGTTGTGACATAGGGGTATAGAATGGCATATTACTATGTCTCAAAGGACAATTTGGTATAACAAAATCATTCTCTTCATCTACTAGGGGGCTATCGGGGTCAAAGTCACACCTAGAGCATTTGTTTAGCGAATTAAATAAATGTGCGCCGATACTACAAATAAATATAGGTACTTTGTCCTCTACATCTATGTAATGGTTTCTTGTAGTAAACTCTACTGTTTTTTCTATTACATTAAAAGTATTTTCACTCATAATTTTTACCCCCTTTACCAAAATCAAAGTGGTCTGATAGGTGTTCTAAATCTTCTAAAATTTCTACTACCTCTGCAACCTTTTCGTCATTATGGTTTAATTCATAACTTGTGAAACAAAAATCTAAGAATTTACTAGATGTTTCTGTATCAATAAAATTGTGCCCACTATTACCTATCACTACCCAAACTCCACTAATATCAACTCCGCTATGTGGGATACAAAAGTCCTTAAATATACTAGCAAAAGACCAACCTATACTTCCTAGTATTACTTCGTCTTGCATTTCTTTGTGGTCATCATATGTGTTATGTTTGTAAGAAATATTGGATCAATGTTAAATGATCACACAAGAGGATGATCATATGTTAAAGATAGCTGTTGAAATCAGGGGGAAAACATAAATGATCACATGAAAACAAATGATCAATGATCATATATACAAACGTAAACGTAAAAACAAGGGGGACCCGGTAAAATGAAAATGATTTTGTAAAATGATTTGTAAAGCGAAAAATAGTGGGTAACCCCCTGCTCCTATATATCTAACGAAAACTATGACATTAGCCTTATAGAGTATATAGTAAGGGGCTATTGTCACATTATTGTAAAAGATAGCTGTTTTATGTAAGTATATATACTATAATAAAGAGAATTATGGCTAAACCAAGGAAAGAAGGAGGACCTACGCAAAAGTTGTCGACTACTGGGCGTAAAAGAAAGCACGATAGAGACGTATGCTACGCTAAAGGCTGGGTATGGAACAAAGATACAGGCGTTTGCTCAAAAAATGGACCAGGTAGAGATACCAGCGCTTTGCAGAGGAGTGCTAAAAAAAATGAAAACCAAAAATTAGGGCAAAAGAGTACATCAGATATACACCATGTTAATGGAAGTGTAGGTAAAACTAAGCGAATGTCTATAAAAAACAACAGAGGAGATAGCGGTGATGGTACTAAGAACGATGCAAAACAAAATAAATAAAACATGTCAGATATATCAAGCTACCCAACAGCAACTCCCACAGGAGATGATTTAATACTAGGCTCACAAAAAGATGATTCTAATATTTTTCATACAAAAAACTTTACAGTACAAAGTATTGTAGATAAAGTTCCTAGTATACAACTGGGTTATACTTCTTTAGTGCAGTTAGTTACCCAAACGGGCACTGCGGCTCCGGTAGCAGTAGAGGTATACAATAATACAGGACAAACTTATACATGGACAAGAGTAAGTAGTGGTCTTTATAAAATAACATCAACAGGTGCACCTTTTCTAGCCAGTAAAACAGTGGTATTTCTTAATGCAGGTTCTAGTAGATTATCTTTACCTATATATTGGGAGCGTACAAGCACAAGTACTATTGAGCTTTATACTTATAGTGACGGAGGTGTAGAAAACGCGCCTTTTGAAATAAAAATATACAACTAAAACATGGCAATAATATATTCATATCCTTACGATCAGACTATAACTGATACAGATGCTTGGGTTGGAACTGACTCTATTACTAGACAGACTAAGCAATATACTGCTAAAGCAGTAGCGGATTACTTGAATATAAAAGGTAAGGTAGCTATAGCTGGTCAAATGAATTACCAGTTTATAGACACACCTGAGTTAAAAGCAGGTACTTTTGCTTTTGCAGCTGGAAGTGGCGGTGGCACCTCTTGGTCTAGCATTACATCTATAGTAATATCAAACTCAGATTTATCTAGCCAATTAGTTTCACCTTTCTTAGAGTACTTAGTAAATGAGCAAGTAATGTTTCAAGATGTAGCCGGTAAAGGCTCGTTTGGACATTATATAATTAGAGGGTACACACAAATTGGTACAACAAGTTTTTACACATTAACATTAGAATATTTAGGTGGTAATGGATCTATCACAATGGACCATTACTACACCTTAGTAAACTTTTATCTAGAACTCGGTGCAACAGGTGTTGACAGCGTTAGAGGTCTTGATACTGAGTTTATAGATATGACACCTACGACGCCTCAAACAGGTAACGTAGAAGTTACAGCATCATTGTCAGCTACTGGTACGCCTGATAATACTAAATTCCTACGAGGAGATAACGTTTGGGCTAGAGCAAACGAAACATACACATTTGTACAAGCAGGAGCTAGTGCAACGTGGACTGTTCAGCATAACCTAGATAAGTTTCCTTCTGTAACTATGGTTTTGTCCACCGGGCAGAAAGGTTACGGAGATATAGTATACATCGATGAAAACAATTTAACAATAACCTTCGCTTCTGCTGAATCAGGCAAAGCATATATGAACTAATTATGGCAATACCTTTTTTAAATAACATTGATCTTAGCGACAATCAATTACTGAATGCTAAGTTACAAATAACCGGAACTGCACCTGCTGCGGAGCAAGGACAAGTATACTTTAATTCAGCTGCCGGCTTTTTAAAGCCAAGAGTCTATGATGGAGCTGCTTGGTTAAATATATTAGACACAACTTCTGTTATTAGTGGAACTTACGTGAGCTCAACAGTAACAAGCAATGTTGATCTAACACTGGATCTTTCAGCTGTTGATGGAACTTCTACCGCAGCGTCTAGGTTTTTAACTAAAGACAACGAATGGGCAACAATTCCTTTTGGAGATGTAACTGAAGTACAGGGAGGTACTTATATAAATGTAACAGATCAAACAGGGCCAGTACCTATTGTTAATCACGATTTAACAACTAGAACAGATACAACATCCACAGGCTCTCCTGGTTACGCAGGTACGTTTACAGTTGTAGATTCTGTAACAACAAATACAACAGGTCACATAACTGCTTTAAATGTTAAAACAGTTACAATGCCTTCCGCTGAAGCTTATACATTTAGTGTAACAGCTGATTCAGGAACTAATCAAACAATAGATAGCGGAAATACTTTAGATATAGCCGGAGGTACTAATATAACCACAGTTGTAGGGGCGACCGATACGGTAACAGTAAATTTAGATGACAGTATAGACCTAGCAGGCGAATTAACAGTGTCTGGAACCGGGCAATCAAGTGTTGCTGGTCAGTTAACAATACCCCAAGTACCTACAGCTGATACAGATGCTGCTTCAAAACACTATGTTGATCAAGCAGTAACAGGAGCATTAAGCTATCAAGGCGGGTACAACGCAGCAACAAATACACCAGACTTAGATTCTTCACCGAGTTCAGCAATTAAAACTGGATGGACATATACGGTTACAGCAGATGGTTTATTCTTCACAGAGCAAGTAAGAGTAGGTGATGTACTTATAGCTAACAATAATGCACCAACCACATTAGCAGAATGGACAACAGTACAAAATAACGTCGATCTTGCAGATCTTACAACTGTAGGTATAGGTAATGTAAACCAAGGTGGTGGTATTAACGTATCTTATAGCAATGGTACAGCAACTGTATCTGGAGAAGATTCTTCCGCTACTAATAAAGGTATTGTAATAGTTTCTGCTGGCACTGGTATATCTGTGGGATATTCATCAGGTACAGCAACTGTAACAAATACAGACACTAACTCAGGTAATACAGCTACTGGAACAATCACGGCAGGTAATTTAACTGGAACAGTAACGCACGCATTTGGTATCAATACAATAGTGCAAACAATAGATTCTTCTGGTAACACAGTGTACTGTGATGTAAGTAGAACTGCTACTACTTCCGTAGCAACAATAGCAACAGCTGAAGCTACAGATATTACAATTTTAGTGCAGAAAATAGGTTAATAATTAAATCCATTTAAATGGCTATAAAGTTTTTAAATACCGTACAAATAGATACAGACGTTTTATACGTAGACGCCGCGAATGATAAAGTCGGTATAGGGACTTCTAGTCCTGGTCAGAAACTAGATGTTGATGGTAGTGTTAATATAGATGGCACTCTCTTTGTTAATACTAATAATAATCATATTAGATTAGTAGATACAGACAATACTGGAAACTTTTCCGTTGGCGTAAATAGTAACTTTCAAATTAGAGATATAACCGCTAATACTACACCTCTAACAATTAGAGCAGGTACTCCAAACAGTACAATATTAACCACAGCTTCAGGTAGGGTTGGTATAGGCTTAAGTTCACCAGGCACGACTCTTCACGTTGGAGGGTTTACTAGGATCGATGGAGGTTTGCAGCTGAATGCAACAAACGCTACGATATACCAAATACTAGAAAGTTCTTTAAGGTTTGGTACAAATAATACCGAGAGAATGCGTATTGATGCAGACGGAAACGTAGGTATAGGAACAACTAGTCCTGAGAGATTATTAAGTTTGTATTCTAACAATGCTGAAACAACACCAAGACTTTTAATCGAGCAAGATGGTACTGGCGATGCTGTTATGGCTTTTAGCTTAACAGATGGTCAGGGCTGGTCAATGGGTATTGATAATTCTGGAAGTGATTCTTTTATGATTCACAATAGTGCTGGTGGCGTTGATTCTTCAAGTCAATTTACAATTAACACCGGTGGTAACGTAGGGATTGGAACTACTAGTCCTGGAGAGAAACTAGAAGTGAATGGAAAAGCTTTTATTAATGGGCAAATATACGGAGGTTTTGGAGCACTAACAACTACCGGAACTCTAGACTGGGACGATAGCACAAACGCTAGGTCTGGTAATGGTCACACATTGTTAAGAGGTAACGCAACTAACGGACCTGCTGGCAGTGAATATTACCACCCATTTTCTTGGGAATATGCTAGCTATGATAATGATGGTAATATGACGCAGTTTGCTATTCCTTACTCTACCAATAATACAGGTATGTATTATAGAAGTAAATACAACGGAACTTGGAATGACTGGGCTGAAATTGTTACTACAACAAAAACTTTACCCGGTGGTCCTTACTTACCACTTTCAGCTGGGTCAAGCTACCCTTTGACTGGCGACTTATATATTGAAGGAGCGAATAAAGCGCTTAGAATAAATAACGGAACTCAACCAGTAGTGTATTTAGGTGATGGAGGCGCTAATACAGATGGGCAATTAATACTTTATAATAGCGCGGGAGGAGTTAATGTTGTTTTTAATGGAGATAATCAAAACCACTACATAACTAATGGTAACGTAGGTATCGGGACGACTAGCCCTGGTCAAAAGCTAGATGTTTCTGGAAATATAGCATCAAACAGTATATATCTATATGATTCTACATCAAATGATAGGCTTGTATTAGATTTAGATGGATCTGATAATCTTCAAATATCAACAGGAACGTCAACAGGTTCTAGGGGGATTACATTTCTTACAGAGAATTCAGAAAAAATGCGTATTACCTCAACTGGTAATGTAGGTATAGGAACGACTAGTCCTCAAGCAGATTTTGTAGTTTCTCATCAAGATACTTCAGGTATTGAGATAGAGGCAAATTTCCAAATGGGAGTTAATAATATTTTAAGCTTTGATAGAACAGCAGGTGCGCTTGCTTACGAAACAATGAGGCTTGCTGCTGGTGATTTCTGGTTTACAGTGTTAGGTGTAGAAAGAATGCGTATCAATTCAGTAGGTAACGTAGGTATAGGAACAACTAGTCCTAGTGCTAAGTTGCACATAACAAAAAATAATACAACAGGCAACGCTTTATTAATTACAAATAGTGGTTCAAGTCGTTCATTAGAAATAAATCACAATGCAGACGGAGCAGGTGTTTCAGATGAGGTTGTAAGAATAATGAACAACGGTACTAGACTTTTTACCATTGAGTCAGACGGTAACGTGGGTATAGGAACTGCTAGCCCTAGTCAGAAACTAGAAGTAGATGGCGCTGTAAAAGTAACAGGCACTTTTATTGGAGAAACCTCTGAAAATTCTGGTTATTTTGATTTTTCCTCAACATCTTCAACGGCAAGAATTACAACAAAAGGCGCTGATGCTTCAACGTTGGGTAAGTTCCAAATATTACAACAAGCATCTGATGGTAGTCCAAACGCAACTCCGTTTTATATAGATAGTGATAGTAACGTAGGGATCGGGGAAACATCTCCAGATTTTAGACTAGACGTAAGTAAAGGTTATACATCTGGAAATGGAAAAGTAGCTAAATTTAGATCAGGGAATGATGCTACCTTTGTAAACTTTGATACTGTGCAAGTTGTTCAAACAGATGTCCCTTGTTTGGCTATTATAGAAACCTCAACGGGTACACAAGCAGATGAACAAAAGTTGACGTTTGCTGTAGGGGATAACAAAGCTATAATAGGCTCTACGAGTACCGTAACTAATGGTATGTCTTTTTATACTAATAGAGCAGTAACTACGACTGGGTTCACAGCACAGGGAAATTTAGCTTTACATCTTGCTAATACTGGCGACGTAGGTATTGGGACGACTAGTAACTCAGCTGAAGATACTAACAACGGCGTACCAAAACTACAAGTCACAACCGCTACAGCACCTTTAGGTGAATTCCCTTTAGCAGCTAGGTTTACTACAGCTAGTGATGCGGGAGATAATAGTGGTGTTTCTGTTTTAATTAATTCAGGAAATGATAGAGGTTTGATGATTTCAGCCGGTAGAGCAGTTAGCAATAGATCTAGAGCAACATTGAATTTAGTTTCCTTTGACGGCACTGAACTTGTTGACGGGTTGTCTCTTTATATGCCAAACCAAGGCTCAACAGGAGCTACAACAGGAACTAACGTAGGTATTGGGACGATTAGTCCTTCGTCAAAGCTGCAAGTTGCTGGTGGTATTCAAATGGCTGATGATACAGCTACAGCTTCAGCAGATAAAGTAGGTACAATGCGTTACAGAACTGGTACAGAGTATGTAGAGGTTGATGGGGTAGAGCTAGTGACTAATGGGGATTTTGCTACTGATACGGATTGGAATAAAGGCGCAAATACAACAATAAGTGGCGGCACTTTAAATTCAACAGCTATAGGTGTTTATGTAATAGCTAACCAGAGTGGAGTAGTGTCACAGAGTTTGTATTATAAATGGACAGTCACATACACTATAACGTCTGGAGGAATTAGACTAGGAGATAGCAACAACGTATGGGCTGGCTCCGACCAAACCGCTTCTGGAACTTATACAGGGTTCGTTCAGGCTGCTTCAACAGCTGACGGGAATTTATATATGACATCACAAAGTAGTAATTTCATAGGTTCTGTAGACAATATATCAGTATTAGAAGTAACAGAGGAAGACGCAAGCTACGCAGATATGTGTATGCAAACAGGCGCATCAACATACGAATGGGTTAACATAGTAAGAAATACATATTAAATGAGTACAGGAAAAACATATTCAACTAAATACCTATTAGACACAAATAATAATAGAGGAAGCGAAGGTCAAGTTTTAATATCAACATCAGAAGGTGTTAATTGGAGTGATGGATCTGATATAACAGGCGGTCCTTACTTACCTCTTACAGCTGGAGCAAGTTATCCTTTAACTGGCGACTTATACCAAACAATGGGCGCAATAGGTGTGGCTCAAACAGATCAAGATTATATAGCTAAAATATATGAATTAAATTCAGATGGCTTCATGTCATTATATACTGGTCAACCTACGCCTTTAGAAAGAATAAGAATTAGCTCTTACGGTGATAGCTTTTTTGCTCCAGCAAATAACGGCAACGTAGGTATCGGAACCACTAGTCCTGGGTATAAATTACAAGTTGGGGACAATGGCGTGGCTGATGGTAATATAGCAATGAAAGCAAACGGGACAGGCGTAGACGCAGGAGCTGAACTTACATTTAATATGAGTGTTGGTGGTGGAAATGCTGATTCGTATATTGCTCAAATAGTACCTATATCTTATGATTCTTTATCTACAGGAACGCACAATAGCTTAAATTTTAAAGTAGGTACTTGGAATAATAACGCAGATGCTGGTGTTTCTAGGATGACAATACTTTCTAATGGTAACGTAGGTATAGGAACGACTAATCCAACTTATAAGTTGCACGTAGACGATAACAATGCTTATGGTGGTATTCTTATTGAAGGAGATAATGCTCCTGGATTAAGCATAAGGGATAATAGTGGAACTTCACTATCTAAAATCTATGTACAAAGTACTAGCTCTTCCCAAGGTAATCTTAGAATATCATCAGACGATAATAACACAGCAACCACTCCTACTATAGAATTTAGAATTGGAAACTCTGAAAAAGCGCGTATTTCTGATGCAGGTAACGTAGGTATCGGAACGACTAATCCTAGTGAGAAGTTGGTGGTGGATGGGAAAATTAGGTCTTTAGGGGACACTTCTTCAGCAGACTTTTACTCTACGGGTAATGACGCGTTAATAGTTAATAATGGAACACAGAATCTAAAATTTTGGAATAATGGTTCTGAAAGAATGCGTATCAAAGGAGATGGTAACGTAGGGATCGGAACAACTAGTCCTGTAGCTAAGTTAGAGGTTAGTACGGATGGTTATGAAGTTTCTAAATTTACTGGAAACACGAACGATGGAACTGGCTATGTTGGAGCTGTGTTAGAAATTGAAACAAATAATGACGCAAGAGGTAGAGGTGTCTACTTAACACATAGAGAAGATACTGATACAGCAGATAGTGAATGGTATGCAGGTGTACCTTACGCTGGTGGAGGTTATAGTATTGGTAATGCGGCTTATGGTACAAGCATAAATTCAGATACAGGACCAGCACACAAAGACCAATCAAAATTATTTATAGCAGAAGGCGGTAACGTAGGGATTGGAACTACTAGTCCTGGGTATACTTTAGATGTAAGAAAAAATCAAGCAGGTTACACATATATTGCGTCTGATAACTCAAACACAGCAGCTTTAGGAACAGGAAGTGGTTTTGCAATGACAGAAGCTGGCACTGTAGCGTGGTATTTAAGAAATGAAAGAGATGGTACTGGAAAATTTAATATTGGTAATTCAGATAATAGATTAACTATTGACTCCACAGGTAACGTAGGTATAGGAACAGATAGTCCTAATGTGCCTTTAGAAATTCACGGTGCAGATATAGCAACAACCTCAACAACAACATCTACATCAGTATTAAGGTTAGTTAGAGATGTGGTTGACCCATCATTACCAAATAGAAAAAACAGTGCGGTAGATTTTATGCTATCTAGGCAGCAAACTGTAAACAACAATCTTCCTTATACTAGACTTGACATAAGATTAGCAGGAACAACTGATTCATCAACTCCGAGTTTAGATGTAATGAGTTTATTGCATAATGGTAACGTAGGTATAGGAACGACTAGTCCTAGCGAGAAGTTAGAGGTAGATGGTAATATTTTAGCAGACAACCTTAGTGGAACAAACACAGGAGACCAAGATTTAAGTCCATATCTTCTATTAAGTGGAGGGACAATGACTGGTAACTTAAAAATCGATAGAGGAGCTAGTGCTGCAAATCCTAGACTAACGTTCGACCATGATAATTTTGGTACAAGCGAATATTATGTGGAGGCAAATAGGTCTAATGATTTATTAAACTTTGTAGCAGATGGAGGGTCTAGACTTACATTATCTAGTACTGCAGCTACTTTTGCAGGAACAGTTTCTGCAAATAATCTAAGTGGAACAAATACGGGAGACCAAGATTTAAGTGGGTATTTACTTAATACAACAGATACTTTAACTGGTACCCTAACCGTAGATACAGACTTATCAGGAACTGGAGACGCTAATCGAGGCTTTACAGCAACTAAAACAAATTTAGGAGCTATACACGCTGCAGGAGGTGAAGGAGGTGTAACGGCTTCAGCTGACACTACTCCTATGATTACCATACCAGGTAATACAGTGGGTCAAGTTCAAGGAGGTATCTATGCATCACAAAATTCATCAACAGGTACTTCTATATCAATATTTACAACTAATAGTTATAGTACTGGACCACAACAGAGTTTAACGATACTTGATAATGGAAATGTTTCAGTTGATAGAGGAAACATTTCAGCCTCTAATTTAAGTGGAACAAATACGGGAGACCAAGATTTGAGTGGATATTTATTAAACACTACAGATACCCTTACTGGTACATTGTCAGTTACAGATGATGTAAATATAGGAGTTTATTCCACAACAAGCTCAGGGTCACTATTTCTTAATGGAAGTACTGCAAACAGAAGGGCTAGATTAAGATGTACTGATGGTAATTTACATATGGACTCTAATGCGAGTAATGCAATGTATTTGAACTACTATTCTGGAACTGGTGGAATTAAATTTGGAAATGGAGCATCTGGAAGCAATGCTAGTATATCATCAAGTGGAAACTTCTTAACTTCAGGAACTATATCAGGCTCTAACCTTAGTGGAACAAATACGGGAGACCAAGATTTAAGTGGTTATTTATTAAACACAACAGATACTTTTACGGGTTCGTTAGTTATAAACGGAGATGTAAGGGGTAATGGTCAGGAGCTTGTATTAAACGCAGGTGAGAGTGGTAGTTATGCAACAGGACAAACGGCAGAGAAAGTTTATTTAAACTCAGAAGCAGGATTGGAGATTAACTCCTCTCCCGATAACTGGGTAAGCGGATGGGCAGGGAGAAATACTGCTTACATAAATAGAGCCGATGAGTCATCTTACCTACCTGGACTATTAACGGTTGCAGGAGATGTAGTTACAACAGGGACTAGTTTTATAGGTAAAGCAAGTACTTCATCATATTTACCAGATGATGGTGTATTTGGTGGAATAATTACTAATGGTGGTGGATTTAAAATTACAACACAGGCTTTAGATACATTAACTTTATCAGCAGTTGGTGGAAATATGACAGTTAGAGGAGGAGGAACTTTTGGAGGAACAGTTTCAGCAACCAATTTAAGTGGAACAAATACGGGAGACCAAGATTTAAGTGGACTTGTAGATTTAACTACTGCTCAAACAGTAGGTGGTAACAAAACACTTACTGGAGATACTATTGTTAAAAATCAATTTAGGATTAGAGATTCTAATAATGATGATTATTTTAAATTATATCCATCAGACGCTGCTCTTTATTGGGCGATTGGAGATATAAATGAAACATCTGGAGGGTCTTTTATAGATGGTAGTGGTGATGAGATTATTATATGGAATAATGGGAATGAGAGCATCATGTGTGATGACTCTAACAATGTAGAGATATCAAATGGTAATTTATCAGTTTCTGGAACAGCGACAGCTACTAACTTTATACTATCTTCGGATGGTAGACTTAAGGAAAAAGTTGAAGAGGTTGATAACAAATCTATTAACGTAGATTGGAAAACCTTTGAGATGAAATCTAATAAGGGTCAAAAGAGGTATGGAGTAATAGCTCAAGAGTTAGAGGAAGTTCACCCAGAGTTTGTTAGAACAGATGATGAGGGGATGAAATCTGTAGCTTATGTAGATTTATTAATTGCAAAGATAGCAGAATTAGAGGCTAGATTAGCAAAGGTAGAAAATAAATAATTAACAAAAACCCTATGAAGAACTAAGCATTCTTCATGGGGTTATTAAAAACAATAAAGATATGAGTGTACCAAATACAACAACTTTTGACTTAGAGGATGTGGTTAATGAAGTTAACCCAACGACCGATGATTTAGTAGATTGTTTTGCTGATGCGAACGATGATTTTTTTGACCCTACATATGAGGGTAGTAAAAACTCTTTATTAAACTTTAGGAATTATAATGCATACTATGAAGGAATTTTATACATAGTAGATAAGGATTATGTGGACTCTTCAGAGCCTTGGAGTGATATTACAAACCAAGGAGTAACAACTACAAATAATGATGGTTATACAAACTCGTTTAACATAGTATCCCAACTTTTGGACTCTTCTGGTGCTGGAACATTAGCTTCAGCAATTCTTTGCTTATCTCACAATGTTAATTTCTCAGGAACTTGGTATAGTGATTGGTTCATGCCCTCTAAGGGGTCTCTAGATACCATGTATACAAATAAGACTGCTGTAAATAATCAAATAATATCACAATCAGGAGACGCGATAACTTCAGCTCAAATATGGAGTTCAACTGAAGACACTAGATTTAATGCTTTTTATAAAAACTTTTCAACTGGTTCTAACGTTAGCTTATCTAAAGCAAGCTCTAAGCAAGTAAGAGCTATAAGAAAACAGTACGTGGTAGACTCTTCAAGTTATAGCGTAGGAGACTACGTGTTTGGTGGAGTTGTGTTTAAGATAGATACGGCAACTACTAGTAACCTAGTTCTATTCAAAAGAAGAGTAGTTGTGGGAGGTAGTACTGATTACTACTTTGGAGTTGGTAATGCTACCGTCGCGCAGACTATAGTATTAAAATTCACATACAACAAAGGTAATACAACGAGCACTACAACTCCAACTAATCCAGGAGGGTCAGTCATGTCCCCAGATGATAGTTTTAATATAACTGTATCTGGAAACCCAGGTGTAGCTTGGGAGGGTAGACCATTTGGAATAACTGGCACTATAGGCGCTTCAGCATTTATAAATTTTAAATGTGAGGTCGTTTCAGCTACGGTTGATAGTTTGCCTACAACTAATTCAATAACTCACTCTTATTATGATGGGTGGGATAGTTAAAAAATAAAAATATGATAAAGAAAATAATAGATGGAATACCAAAAGATAAAAAAGACCATGTATTATTAGGAATGTT
>ENA-OSIY01000275-OSIY01000275.1-marine-metagenome-genome-assembly--contig:-NODE-275-length-30041-cov-9.222701_pt1 | contig 30041 bp, 38 predicted proteins | sample MGYA00237884_ERZ534233 | MGnify/ENA primary metagenome ERZ534233 (study PRJEB26412, sample SAMN06343840) | marine metagenome | isolation source: estuarine water | place: USA: Columbia River Estuary... | reverse complement strand
AAGACGGCATACGAGATTTCTGCCTGTCTCGTGGGCTCGGAGATGTGTATAAGAGACAGGTCTTAAAGTGGGGCACTGGTGGCATAAATATAGATGGATGTAGAGTAGAAACAAATGGCGAAGTTATTGCAACTGGGTTTAACGACAATAAAGGAAACGCATTTATTGAAAGTGGAGCGGACTTACCAGAAAAAAGAAACTACGTACCAAGCACAGAAGGCAGATGGCCTGCCAACATTATATTAGATGAAGAAGCCGGAGCAGCAATGGATGAACAAACTGGTATGGTTGGAAATAACTGGAAAAAAAACTATGGAGCTACTGACTATACAGGGAACCAATATGATAGCTCAACAAACCAATGCTCTTTCGGTGGTGGATATAGCGGAAATAACACCTATGCTGACATAGGCGGACCATCTCGTTTCTTCTACTGCTCAAAAGTAGGCCAAAAAGAAAGAAATCTAGGACTAGAAGATTTTGAGCCTGTATCACCAGAAGGACTAGGGCACGGATTGGATAGAATATGTTCTATATGCGCAACTCCGCAACTAAACCCATGCGACTGCGAAGACAACACCTGGGTTGTAAAGGCAAAAAAGAATATACACCCAACTTTAAAGCCAGTAAATCTGATGGCATATTTATGCAGACTAGTTACACCACCAAATGGAACAGTGTTAGACCCCTTTATGGGCTCTGGCTCAACCGGCATCGCTGCTCAACTAGAAGGATTTAAATTTGTCGGCATGGAAATGGATGAGGCTTACTTTGATATAGCAACCGCTAGAACAGAAGCATACGAAAAATATAGAGACTTATTAAAAAAATAAAATAACACAATGACTGACGAAGAAAGAAACAAAAGAAACCTGGAATTCTGGGAGAGCCAAGGAGGCACACTGCATATCAGACTACTCCTATATTATAACCAATATGCCAGCGATGAGGAAAAGGAAAATCAGGAAGATACCGATATCCTCTTTTTTGAGATGGAGGAAGGCAGGTACTCTATAAGATATGGAGACCTTAAAATAAAAGCGGACGAGGAAACTGTTGCCTATATTGAAAAGAAAGGTGGAGACATAAAAGATATATTTAAAAATGAACATTAAAGTTTTTATACCGAAAGAAGGCTTACAAAAGAGGCTTTCTATGCAGTTGGCCAGATATATTATATGTTTCGCCATATTGATACCTATATTCCATATAATCAACTTGCATATCTTCGGTCTTAATATAAGCTATGTTGAGTCGGCTTCTATATTTTTTATAGCAACAACTCTTAATGTTGCTACAAATCGATTCAAAACGAATGTTCGATAGTAAAGACTGGAATAGATGGATACGGTTCGGAAAGATTATATGCGCCGATGAGGACTTGACAAAAGACTTGCTCCAAGAAATCCTCATCGACATATATAGGAGAAAAGACGATATCAAAAACATCGACAACTATATATTCATGTCCCTTCGCAACAAGCATGTCAACCACATCACAAAGAAAGACTACAAGCTTACCGACCGAGGCGATGCGATAGACCACATCAACCCAAACGAAGAATATGACTTGGACATAGACTATGAAAAAACAAAGCAACTGTCAGCATTAGAAATCGCTGTGAGCAAGTTAGACATATTTGATGCCAAGCTTTATAGGATTCACTTTATAGAAGGAAAGAGCCAAAGATGCATAAGCAGGGAAAGCGGCATATCTTTCGTGATGATAAACCAACGCATAAAAAAGATTAAAGAAAAAATAAAAACAGAATACCAAAACTTAAAATAACAATATGGCAAAGAAAAAAGAACCAACATTAAAATCGGCTGGCTTAGGAGACCTTATAGAAAAGGCAACAACTGTGTTAGGCATAGATAAATGCGAAGGCTGCGAACAAAGAAGGATAAACTTCAACAAAATGTTTCCGTGGCTAAAATCAAACAGAGACTTCACAAAAGAAGAGTCTGCGTTCGTAAATAGAATCAAATCAAATCCGGTCATCCAAAGCGAAGACTTAGATGCTTTATTTATTCTATATAACGATGTGTTCAGCAGCAAGCTTGAAAAATGCGCATGTCCTGGGTTAATAGGGAAGATGGTCGAGAGAGTAGCAGCATTTGCTTAGACAAAAATAAAACAGTTATGGAAGAAAAGAAAGAAAACAGAGGAGGTAGGCGGTCCTACCAGCCAGGCCGACCGAAAAGAGCAGAGGAACAAGAGATTATCAACCTTCTAGACAAACATATAGATAGAAATTTGGTTGCACAAAAGCTGTTAGAAAAGATTAAGCAGGGCGATATGAAAGCAATCACGCTCTATATGAACTATGTATATGGAAAGCCACTACAATCTATAGAACAAACTACAAGTCTCACGGTCAACGACCTTAATATATCCGACCTGATTGCGTTTGAAAAGAAAAAAGAAGGGTAAATGGGGTATATATTGATATGGCTCGCATATGAGTTTATTAGACCAAAACTTATATGGTTATGGTTCTATTTAATAAAAAACGCAAGCAAATGATTGTTCTACCAGAAAAGTATCAACCCCTTTTTATAGATAAAAGCCGGTTTTTTATAATAACAGGTGGACGTGGGTCGGGAAAGTCCTTCTCAGTTTCGTACTGGGCGGTCCTTCTTATGCTTTTTGAGAAAGACCATACCATATTATTCACTCGATATACTATGAAATCCGCCCATATCTCCATCATTCCGGAATTTGTGTCAAAGTTGGAGATGACCGGATATAAAGAATACTTTGAAATCACAAAAGACTCCATCACATGTATATTCACTGGAAGTAAAATCTTGTTTAAGGGTATAAAAACAGCATCGGGAATACAAACCGCATCGCTAAAATCATTGCAAGGTGTAACCACATGGATTCTAGATGAAGCTGAGGAGCTTATTGACGAGAAAACTTTTGACGATATACAACTTTCTGTAAGACAAAAGGGCAGGCAGAACCGGATTATATTGTTAATGAACCCGACCACTAAAACGCATTTTGTATATAAACGGTTTTTTGAGGGCATGGGAGTAGAAGAGGGTGCCAACACATCAAAAGGTAACGTCTCCTATATGCATACAACATATCTAGACAACATGAATAACCTCGACCAATCTTTTATTAATGAAATCGAGTGGGTAAAAGAAAAAAATATAAAAAAGTTTGAGCATGTTATTATGGGTGGTTGGCTAGATACCGCGGAGGGAGTTATCTTCTCAAACTGGTCTATCGGTTCTTTTAACTACAATATAGATTATATATATGGAATGGATTTTGGGTTTAAATCTGACCCCTCCACTCTGATACGAGTTGCGGTTGACAAAAAGAATGAAACTATATATCTTAAAGAAGAGATGCACGGTGAACACTTAACAACAAACGAGATATATAACTTAATAAGAGGCATTGTTGGAAGAACAGAAGTTATCGCAGATAGCGCAGAGCCAAGACTTATTGAAGAACTCAAAAGAAGCGGTATAAATATAAAGCCATGTGTAAAAGGGGCTGGTTCGATAGCGGAAGGCATAAAGCTGATACAAAACTATAAACTTGTGGTTGACTCATCTAGCACAAACATAATAAGAGAACTAAACAACTATATATGGTCGGACAGAAAGGCTGATAGTCCGATAGATATGTATAACCATACCATAGATGCGTTCAGATATGCCATCACACATAGGCTAAAAGCCTCCAACACAAAAAGAAAAGTATATTAAATGAGACTTACAACAGAAAAGTATATGCACATAAAGCTTATATCAGAAACTTTTAAGGGCGACGATGGCAAAATAGAGCGAGAGATAATAAAAACGCTAGGCCTGGACCCAGACAGGCCAAAGGCAGAGAACGATAAAATATTAAAAGAGATAAACGATATGCTCGATACTGTTCCACCATTGGTTAGTCGATTTGAGTTTGATGGAAAAGAGTGGGGCTTTATACCGAATCTACAAAAGATAACTACAAACGAGTTCATCGACTTGGAGCAATATATAAAAGATGGAAAGCAGCTCCACCGAATAGCCTCCATATTGTATAGGCCTATTGTAAAGCAGAACATGCTGAAAGATGCGATAAACACCATATTCTTCGATAAAGAACTTTATGCGATAGAAAAATATGACGGAACAAAATATGCCGACACCTTAAAGCATATAGATTTCAGAATAGTTCTAGGAGCCATGTTTTTTTTTTCAAGTTTAGGAAAGGAGTTATCGGACGCTACAAATACCTATATCCAGAAAGAGACGAAGAAGAAAAAGAAGATAGCCTCCAAATAGTAAATGACGAAGCCATATTCCAGGAAGAGTTTTCTTGGTACAGCATGCTCTATCAAGCGGCTCACGAGGACTACCTTAAAATAGAGGAGGTTGGACAGAGCCCAGCGATAGAGTTTTTAGCGTTTATGAACTTCTTTGTCCGCAAGAGCCAGCTAGACATAGCACGCATAAAAAGAGGTTCTTAACAAAAAAGATTTATCTGTCTTAAACTAAATAAACATATCAAATGAACGATTATTATACTTGCATTAACACGATTCACGGGATACTTTCGGAATGCACGGAAATCCACACCATTATACATGGCGGAACTGGCGAGTTGGACACATATAAAAAGTCTATTCCACCGATAGCACATATAAACCCTATATCGAGAGCGTTCGGAAACAGCCAACAAAACACATATACTTTTGAGATAGCAGTCCTTGACCAAAGGAACATATCAAAATTTCAGGAGGAAGACAAGTTTGCTGGCAACGATAATGAGATAGACAACTTAAATTTATGCGACTATGCACTTAACTTTTTAATAACTAGGCTAAACAACACTAGAACGGCCATCACACTTTTAAGCGTAGGAACTGCAACTCCTCTTATACTGAAACATACAAATCTTCTTGATGGATGGGTTGTTCAGATTACAGTCGCTACACAAAATGACATCATCAGCCCATGCAGTTAAAAGACCAACAAAAAAACTACTATAAGACTCTACAAGACTATGCGAGCCTTATAGAAGCGACGCTTAAAGAACAAGCACCTTCTTTTTCTGGCTCATTAAGAGACTCGATAACTGGCGAGATAGAGTTCGACCAAAACGGAACCGCGAATGTTGGTATATATATGGCTGAGCATGGAACATATATAAATGAAGGAGTAAATGGTGCAAAGTCATCTTATATTGAAAATAAAAACAGCCGGTTCAGATATAAAGATAAGATGCCGCCAATATCGGCGCTCCAAGCATGGGCAAACGCAAAGGGCATAAATCCATGGGCATTAAGATATTCGATATATACAAAAGGTATAAGGAGAAATCCATTTATAGAAAGGTCTTTCAGCGATGGAACATTAGACAAAATGGCGACCGATATCGCAGAAAGCATATGGACTGACTTTTATGTCAGCCTAGAAGATAAAAAAATAAACAAATAAGATGGCAGAAAGAAAACTCACGATGAAGTTTTATTCGCAACCAGAAGAAGGCGACCAAATCGCATTCAAGATAGCAGATGACGCAGCAACATATGGCCTATATGAGTTTGAGCAGGTAGGACTTTTAACAGACCCAAGCTTCACATATAGAGCCCCTATATCAAGAACAGTAAATGGAGTTATTGGACTTAACAATGACTTAACTCTTCTTTCGGCTTTCAACCCCGACCCAATGGGGACAGACTTATTAGGAGCTAGAAGAGCTGTTGGGGCAGCCGGAGATATATACGACGCTGACTCAGATGGGGATAGCACTATGATTGTAGGATTTTTTGACCTATACAACGACATTTCTTCTGTAAATATAGCAAGAATAAACTCACGAAATGGTTCATTGCTTACGTCTTACGCGACAACAGTGGCGAGCATAATATATGCGGTCAGGTTCGCACCAGGCGACGGTGGTTCTTTCTATATCGGTGGCGAACAGACACTATGGAACGGAACTTCTATAAAACAGTTCGCGAAAATAAATGGCGACGGAACATTAGATATGGCTTTTAGGGCGAATGTTGCGGCGACTGGATTATTCAATTCGACCACTATCGTAACTAAAATTACAGTCGAGCCTGATACTGGAAGAATATATGTTGGTTATACGAACAGTACTGGTGGTGGAAGAGTGGCTAGGTTTGAGACGGATGGAACATTAGATGCAACATGGACTATCACATCATGCACGAATAGCACTGGTTATGGTAGAGTATATATTAGAGCCATTACAAAAGACCCTGGCACAGCCGACGTATATATCGGCGGAAACTTCGAGACATGTAACACAAACACATCAAGGCTTGTAGCCAAACTAAACCAGTTTGGAGTGTGGGAAGAGCTTTTAGCATTCACGGGCGGTTCGGATTGTAAAGCAATATGCCTTCAAGGCGGTAGTCTATATCCATTTATGCTTATAGCAACTGACGCAAACGCAGTCATGTCGTTCGCCGACCCTTTAGAAACTACATATGGAATGGCCGGACTAGGCATCACAGCAGTAGATGCAGCGACTGGTCTTGTAAATGATTATTTTATGAGCCGTATAGGAACTGGTATATCAAGTCCAAACTATGTCGAGGGCGGAATATACGATATACAAATCATTGAAAACCCTGGCACACCATATGGAAGGGGTGGCACCTTTGTAGTCTTAGGTGGAAACTTTAAGAAGTTCGGGCCATATAGAGCAGAGAATATAATATCGTTTGAGTGGTTCAACGAGTTCGACGCACCCTTTGTGATAAATCAAAATACGCCTTTTGATTCACAAAACTTTGATACTATACGATTTTTAGACGGCTCTATAATATATAGGGTTATATCTTCTAGACTAAGACCGGGTGGGGCAGTTAGCGACCAATACACAACACATTGTCTCGCATTAGGAAGGTTCCAGACCGCCAGAGGCATGAACACGACAACAAACTACTATTTAGACGATAGCATATACCCAGCAGTAGATAAATGGCATATAAATAGAAATATAGAAATCGGCGAATATAAAATAAATAAAACATCAGTCTCCTTTGAGTTTGACCCATTATACCCAGCCGCAGCACAAGGAAGCATATCTCTCGCTATTGGAAACTTATACAACCCAGATACAAACTTTTTCTATTATGATGGACTGCTTATTCAGTTCACAGAAGACGGCGACCCAGGCACGGTAAAGCTAGATATAAACATGAAGCAAAATTTGGCGGTGTTTTTAGAAGAATGGATGGACACGGTTGTCTATCCAAATCTTATAGCAGCCACGAGAGAACTTGGCACCACAGGAAAGCCAGGCATACGAGATTTTTATTACAACATCACAATAGTTGAAAATGTGGTTACGCTTGAACTTAACAACCCTTTATGGGAAAACTGGCTTATAGCTATACCAGACTTTGAGGAGCCTGCCATTATTCCAAACGTAACGGACGCAATAGAGTGGCGTTCAGCGCTCGCTCACACATATTGGAACACATATAAAAAGTTTAACCTTGAATGGCAAGTAGTAAACTTCTATTATGTAAACTTAAAATATGGATACTATTCTTTTGACACATCTTTTTATGGCTCGACTATAAATCTTGCATTAGATGATGGTGGGCCTTTTGTTCCGCCTATAGTTCCAAGGATAATATCTTTTATAGATATAGTTCAGCTATTAGGAGAGATAGAACTCTTTGACTTAGACGAACTCCTAGCAAACGCAAGGCTAGCGCTTACGCGAAGCCCTATATTGCAGAAATCGATAGGAACGCAGTCAAGCACAGTGTTTGATATATATTCTTTTATTGGAAACATAGAAGACATCGCACCACTAAGCTATTCGATTACAAAACAAAAAATGGTTCCAAGCCAAACAGCACTTTATATAGACTTGGCGAATATAGTCAAAGAAGACTTGGAGGCAGACATCACTGGATTCTTATCGGATACACCTGTCATGCAGCTTGGAGAAAATGAAAGCAGATGGGTTAGAGTTCGCGCACAAAACTATAATGGAACAGCAACGGCATCAAATCCAATGAGCCTATATCATGTTATGGATGGATTCGTAACTCCATTAGAACTTAACGGAACACCAGAGAGCATAAACAACTTTCCACGAATACTGACTCCACATACAAACATTATCGCAAGAGGCTCGGCTCCACGACTATATTATAGAAACAGAGATGTTGCCGTTATGTATGCCATATCTGATGGGTTTTATATCGTTATAGAACCAAATGTCTTCGTGTCGCAAAACGACCAATATTATAATTCAATCGATGTGGCGACATATCTAGGTGCGAATAACCAAGTCATTTTCGGAATAGTATATATGGACGAACTAGAAGAGATAATCACATACGAGGCATATGACGAATGTAGATACGATAACTATGAACTTATATTCAAGAACAAATGGGGTGTCTTAGAAAGCATCTCTATGAGTAAGAAGACGACAAAGCAGCTTAATATATCAGGAGACGATTATCTTAGAAGCATTGTAGATATGAATGGCGATTATGACATAAATAGACACACCAAAAAGCAGCTTAACGTAACTGGTTATGAAGAATGGACATTAAACACACCTTTTATTCCAGAATATATGAACGAAAGCATAAAAGAAGCCATGCTAAGTGAAGAGATATGGATTAGGTCGAGTGGATACTTTTCTTTCGGCGAACTAGTAAGAACAGACTATGCATACCCAGCAATAAGAATGGACCAGTCATTGGCATACAAAACGAACTTGAACGACAAGAATATACAATATACGATTAAAGTTAGGCTAAGCCATAATGAAATAAAGAACATAAGATAATGAAGACAAAGATATATATAGGAGAAGATTATAGATTACTCGATATGTTCGACGACGAAACGATACAAGTTACGTCAAAACTATCAGACATAGAAAAGTTATCAAGCGTGTTCAACGACTATAGCAACTCGTTTACTATTCCTGCGACCCCGAACAACAATGCCATATTTGAGCACTATTATGATTACAGTATAGACAATGGCTTCAACGCAAACATACGGGTTTCGGCATATATCGAGGTAGATACTCTTCCGTTTAGGACTGGACGAGTTCAACTTGAAAATGTGGTTCTTATAGACCATATGCCCTCAACATACAAGATAACTTTCTTCGGCTCATTAAGACAACTATCGGATGTTTTCGGAGAAGATACGATAGATAGGCTAGACTATACAAAAGATATATTCGGAAACGAAACAAAGACTTTAACATCTCTTTCACAGTTTGACTATGACTATACGCTTGAAAATTTTGAGAAGACCTTAAACAACCCATCATTTAAGGATGGAAACATAATAACTCCACTTATTGCATATGCCAACAGGGACTGGAACTATGGAACAAACGACTCAACAGATATATCAGGTGGACCAGAATCCAGTGGCTCCATATTAGAAACAGAGCTAAGGCCCGCCATTAGAATAGCGAATATACTGGAAGGTATAGAAGCAAAGTATGGTATATCTTTCACACGGGACTTTTTCGGAAAGGCTGTGTTTAACAACCTTTTTATGTGGATGAATGCAAAAACAGACAATATATTAGGAGCACAGTTTGAGCCAGATATATATCAGCCTTTTGAGGGAATACACATAGAGGCAGATGACCCAGTTCCACCATGCCCACATCCTTTTCCTATATTTTTTAGAAGCGGAAATGTTATGTCTATAAATAGAAGAAGATATAGCAACATCGCAGCAGTTATATTCAGCGGATATATAAGGTGGTATGTAAATCCATCAAATCCGACCGCGGAATATGACGCATTGATAGTCGACCAAGACGGAAATACGGTAAAAACTTACACTGCTATATCAGGAGCAAACTATATATCGTTTAACTTTAGCACTTTAGATGGAAATCCATGTGAATATACTATCGATAATGTTAAACTTATATTGATTCCGACAGTTACAATGGACGTCGTTACAAGATGTGAGGTCTATTATCAAGGAAAATATGCCAGTGAAACTTACGTATATGTAGATTTATCTTCATCAAGCAACCTATCTACCTTAACAGTCTCGGTAAAAATAGAAGATAATATTCCAAAAATGAAAGTTTTAGACTTTTTTCAAGGCATAATGAAAATGTTTAAGCTTATTGTCAGGCCTATATCGGAGACACAGTTCTACGTAGATACCTTAGATGGCTATTATAGCAGAGGAAGCATACTCAACATATCAAACTATGTCAACCACTCAAATGTTCTTATTGAAAGACCACTGATATACAGGACTCTTCGGTTTTTATATCAAAAGACAGAAAATATAGCAGCTGCCGAGTTTAATAGATTAAATGAAGCATCAAGAGGCTATGCATATGGCGACCTTAGAAGCACATATGCTACAGTAGAAAACCTAGACGAACTTAAAGTAGAACTTCCATTTGAGAATATGCTTTTTGAGCGACTAGATGTTCAAGCACCATATCTTACTGACCCAACACTTATTGACACAACAACAAATATAGTTATAGGCCAGTCAGCCACCTTATCTGACGATGGAACCACTATATCTAGAAGAGTGTCGAAACCTATTTTATTTTTTAACAATGGAATAGCAGTCTCCTCTGATTTTCCGTTCAAAGTAAAATACCAAAACATATATACGACAGTCTCCTTTCCATATATTGTAGGAAACACGAACGATGCTTTATTATATCAAGTTACGGATGCTATAAACTTCGGAGCCGAAATAGACCCTTGGCATCTTCTGCAAGTAGATAACTCGCTATACTTAAACTATTGGAGAAACTGGGTAGAAACGATATACTCATTAAAGCAGAGAAAATTCACATATATCGCGGCGGCTCTTCCAGCAAGATATATACAAGAACTTTCATTAAATGATAGGATAATAATAGGTAACAATAGATTTAAAATAAACGACTTCACGGTAGATGTCAGCACTGGACAGACTAAATTCACTTTATTTAATGATATATTCTCTTATGTTGCACCACAGCCTTTCGCTATAACCACATCGATAGATGCAAATGCTGGAACAAAATACTACGGCATACCGATAAATACGGATGGGTACTGGCATGTTTCTCTATCAGACGAAGGAAATGGAACAGACTGGGTAGAGGTCTTGACACCATCAGGCACGGGCTCAACCGAAATAGTCATTAGAGTTTTAGAAAAGGCCACACAAGGCATACCAGAGGTATATGAAGACCGTGTCATGACTATAAATATATGGCAAGGAGAAGGATATGTTACAGGACATGCCGTAGAGCTTATACAAAGAGGCCTTAATGAGCCGGCTTAACAAAACATAAAAGCTGGTCTTAAACATATGAGAGATATAATGGAAATCCTTTTTTTAGGAAACTGGTCTGGCACCGATTTTATAGACATAGCAATGGGCAAATATGAAATGCCAAGCACTTTTATGGAGTGGATAAAAAAAATACTTAAATAATGGCCGATATAAACAAGACTATAGAAATCGATGTAGTAGTAGATACTCAAAACCTTGACAAAACAGCGCAAGGCGTAGAAAAGGTTACGAAGGCGACTGAAAACAATACAAAATCATTAGACCATAATAAGAAAGGACTTTTAGAAAATGGCGGAGCAATGGGCCTTCTTGGCGCGGCTACTGGCGGACTCGCAATGGATTTTAAGGATGCTATAGAAGCCATAGAGGGAACAGGACTATCATTAAAGGGTCTTAGAGGTGCGCTTATAGCGACAGGGATTGGAGCATTGGCTATTGTTTTGCTAGAGCTTGTAACCAACTGGGAAAAGTGGAATGGGATTTTGTCTGGCTCGGCCAAGCTTTTAGAAAATTTTAATGCTTCTTTAATAAGCTTCGACCAGATTCAGAAATCTACAAAAGTTTCGCTAGACGCAACAGTAGCTTCTTTAGAAAACGAACTGGCTATATTGCAAGCACAAGGAGCCTCGCAAGATTTGATACTTAAAAAGACTCTTGAAATAAACGACGCCAAAAAAGCATACTATGACCTTTCTATTCCACAACTAGAAAGCGAGGTGGCTTTATTGAAACAAGCTGTTGATACAGATAGCGAAAGAAACAAAATACTAAACGAGGTCGTAATCGCGACCATAAGGCTAAACGCTTCTACACAAGAAGCTAGACAAGAAGCGCGAGACGACCTTAAAAACGCCAGCGCCAGGCTTACTATATATGATAATGAAAATGAAATCGTAAAGAAGCTAAGCGCTACACAAGATTTGGTTTCGCAAGCAAAGATAGACCGAGACAAGACCGAAACCAGCAGCAGCGTTGCTAAGTTCGCCGAAGAAAAAAGGCTAAGAGAAGAAGCTTTAGCAAACGAAAAGAAATACCTTACAGAAAGCATAGCATTTATTAAAAAATACTATGATATAATAAACGCAAGCGGGAAGGCTCTTACAGAGATTGACAACTCGAAATATGGCAAAGTTTTTGCCGATATGACAAAGCTAAACAAGCTCGCAGATGATTTGATAGAAGCCAACGATAAAGTTACTCAAAAAATAGAAGAGGCTGCTAAAAGACAGAGAGAAATGGTGGCTTCGGGCGCCTATTCGGATAAAGAATACAATGAGCTTAAAAAACAGCTAAAGGACTTATTTAAGGATTCGGATGCATACCGCGAAAAAGCGCAGATAGCAAAAGACCTAGCTGAAAAAAAGAACGACATTATATTTACAGAACAGGCTGCAGTGATAATCGGGAATGAAAAGATTATAGAACAGTATGATGAAATAAATAAATTAAAGCTAGAAGAATATGAGCTTAACAACAAGCTTTTCCAGTATGAAAAGTCCGTGGATGGACGACTAGACAACTCTAACAAGTTTGACGAAATACAAAGAAGGATAAACAAGAGCTATGAAAATAGAATAGAGGTAATAGAGAAGACAAAGCTTGCCGAGCGCGAGGTTCTACAAGAAAAGCAAGATATGCTTGTAGCCGACTCAAAGCAACTTATGTCTGACGCATCGATTCTTGCTGCTAAAATAGATGGAGAAATAAAGCTTACAGATGCCGAAAAAGAAAGGCTTAAGGAGCTAGACAACGAGCGAAAGCTATCTGGACAGACTCAAGACCAAATGCTTAGGGATAAGCTAGCGAAAGCTATTGACGTAGATGTACAGATTTCTGAAAACTCTGTAGCCATAGCACAAAACACTAGCGACCTTATGATAGAAATCGCTACAACGACTTCTGACAAAGAGCTTGAAATAGAAGCGACCACATGGGATAAAAGAAAGCTTATGAGGGACGAAGCTCTTGACAGAGAACAGCAATATAAAAACGCTGTCATGGGCATTGCAAGCGAAAGCCAAAATTTCGTAGACGCTTTAATAACAAATGGCCATCTTAAAGGAAAGAAAGCAGCCGAAGACGCCCTAGCGCTTAGAAAAGTCATTGGGGTCGCGAATGTTGTTATCACTGGGCAAGAAGAGATAAGAGGAATATGGGCGAATCCATCTCTTACTGCTCTTCCTGATACGGGGGTTGTCTCAAAAGGGTTGCTTACCGCAGCGGCCGTAGCCAGAGCGGGTCTATCTATCGCGACTATCTTGGCACAAAAACTTACAGGTGGCTCATCTGGTAACAACTCTTCATCTGGAACTGCCAATGCTCCGCAGGCATCATTTAATATAGTGGGGAGCTCTACTACAAACCAGTTAGCGGCGACTATCGCAGCTCAACAGCAGCAACCAGTAAAAGCATATGTTGTTGGAACTGATATGACTACTCAACAAGCGCTTGACAGGAATATAACAAATAATGCAACCTTTTTGTAAAAATATAACAAAATAAAAAATCATGTCTTAAATATATGGAAAACCTAGACCTATACAAAGTGGTATATAACCCACAACAAAGCGATGGTGTATATGCTATCTCACTAGTAGAAGACCCGGCTATGGAGGAATTCTTTGTTGCTCTATCAAAAGAACAAGAAGAGGTAAAGCTAGCAGTCGAAGGGGAAAAAAGGCTCATCACTGGGCCAGTACTTATTCCGAACAAAAAGATTTTAAGGTTCAACAAGCAGACAAATGAGGAGTTCAACCTTGTGTTCGGCGAAAATGAAATCAGGATGTTCAGCCAAGATTTTATGAAAAATGACTATCAGCATAATTCCACAGTAGGCCACGACGAAAACGCTGCTATACAGGATTTAACTTTTGTTGAATCTTGGATTATAGAAGATGGCAAAAATGACAAAGCAAACGCATTGGGGTTTAAAGACCTTCCAGCAGGAACCTGGATGGCAAGCGCCTATGTAGAAAATAACGACACTTGGGATTTAATAAAATCCAAGAAAGTCAAAGGCTTTTCTATTGATAGTATATTAAGCACTAGAAAAATAGAAATGAATATCACAAAAAAAAATAAAGAACAAATGAATCTATTAAAAGAGCTAAGCAGGATTGTAGGTAAGCTTACAGCCGACGTAAATCTTGGAAGCGTTGAAATTCCAGAGGGGACTTTATTCTCAGAAACATATTCTGTTGGAGAAACATTAACCCTAGACAAAAATGACGGCAATGGACCTATGTCATATGCGAACGCAGAAATAGTGGTTGAAGGCAAAGTCGTAAAAACTGACGATATGGGAGTTATCATCTCTGCTGAACCAGTAGCGGAAGCACCAGTAGAAGCAGAAGCAACAGAAGAAATATTAGCAGAAGAAACTGTAGCAGAAACTCCAGTAAATGCCTCGGCTATCGAAGAAGAGATTGCATCAGAGGCTGTTGAATCTATTATGGAAAACATTATAGAGTCAGTAGAAGAAGGCATGCCTGCAGAGTCTATCGACTACAACGCGCTTATCGAAAATATTACAAAACAACTACAAGATGTCTTAAATCAGAATGTCGCTCTACAAGCACAAGTAGAAGAGCTAAGCAAACAACCTGCTGCTGTAAAGCTTGGAGCAAACGAGACTAAGACAAACTCAAAAGAAACCACTATGGAGAGACTTTCTAGAATAGTGGCCGAAAACAAAAACAAAAAATAATTTAAAAAACATGGCTACAACATTAAATGTAACTACGAATTACGCTGGTACACTTGCTGGCGAGATTTTTGTGGCGGCTTTCAAGAAAGCAGACACTATTAACAAAGGGCTTATCACTGTTATTCCAAACGTGATTGGTTCAGGTTTTCTTCCAAAAATCGCTTACACTGGCGATATATCTGCTTATGCTTGTGGATGGGACCCAACTGGAACAGTAGCATATACTGAAAAAGAGGTTATTGTAAAAAAATACCAAATCCAACACGAACTTTGTAAAGACAAGTTCTACGCAACTTTCCAAGCACAAGTTCAAGGATTGTTCGCAGCAAACAACGATATTCCTGCTGACTTCCAAACAGCTATTCTTGGAGCTATCGTAGACAACATGGCGGCAAAAGTAGATTACCAAATCTGGAACGGAAATGGAACTACAAACCAATTCGACGGTCTTTTAAGACAGTTCGCTACTGCTTCTTCTGGAGTTGTCTTATTGACTGCTTCTGCTTCTTTATCAAAAGCGAACATCTATGCTGAGCTTGATAGAGTATATGCAAGTGTTCTTCCTGAAATCGAAGGAGAATCTGACCTTGTATGGGTTGTTTCAAACGACGTAGCAAGATATGCTTCACAAGCGCTTTCTGGACAAGGATTCAACACTGGGGCTGACAAACTAGAACCAGCATATGCAGGATGGCCACTACAAAGCGTAGCATCTCTACCTGCTAAGACTATCTTGGTATATAGAGTTAGAAACATTGGTTTCTTAACAGGCTTGCAATCAGATACGAATGAAGTTCTTCTTTCTGATGACCAAGACAGATTAGATGGTAACATCAGAACAAAAGTAGTTTTCACTGGTGGAGTAGGATATACTTACGGACCAGAAATCGTAGCTTACTTAGCATAATAAAAAATAATGCGCCTGGCGAAAGTTAGGCGCTTTATATAAAAATAAATAAATAAAACATGGCATGTGATATTACAAAAGGAATGCTCGAGCTTGAATGCAAGAACGCAGTGTCCGGATACAGGGCTGTATATTTAGCAAACTACGAAAACTACGGAATGACTGCGTCTTCAACAGATGCTGGACATATTATTAGCGGATTAGGAAGCTTATCGGTCGTATATAAATATGAGCTTAAAAACTCAGGGAATACTTTAGCTCAGACTAGCGCCTCTTCAAGAGACAACGGAACGACTCTGTATACTCAAACTCTTACTTTTATCTTGACGAAAATCGACAAGCTTAAAGAATACCAAGTGAAAATGATGATATATGGGCGGCCTTTGGTCTTTGTAGAACTTAACACTGGACAAGTAGTTCTTTTAGGAAAAAACCACGGTTGCGAGGTTAGCTCGGCGAACGGAGTAGGTGGAACATTAGACTCATTAAACGGATACACTCTGACTGCGGTTGGAACTGAACCAGAGCCTATCTACTACTTAGAGCCTGCGGCAGTAACTGCATTAAACGCATTGGTTTCTCCGGCGACTATTTAATCTCTATATAGCTCCTGGCGGAGCAACAGATGAAACCCCTATCTACTTTTTTTAGATGGGGGTTTCTTATTTAAAACGCCACGCTAGGGCTGGCTACTGCTCAAAAGCGAGGGACAATATAATGATATAGTATATATTATATACACATACGCACTCGTAGCGTGAGCCCTAGCTCTTCGCGTTTTGATATATTAAAAACAAAAACATAAACTTCTGTCTTAAAATAAATAAACAAAAGCAATGAAAATTATCAATGTAGATGATATAGGCTTTCTATCTTTCACAGTCGACACAACGATTATATCGGTAGACAACACGCACATCACAGTCGATATGACTACTGGTGGAACAAGCTCGCTTTTTATGGAAATAATCCCATCTGAATATCCAGCAGAGGCTTATATGGACTTCTGGAATGAGCTTACTCAGGTAACCACTCGGACATCAACACCAACAACCATATTCAACGGTAAAATGAGAATATATTATAGCAACTTCGGGTTTAATGACGGAGAAAACTACGAGGTTACGGTCAGAAAGACAGATGAAACTATTATATATAGAACAAAGGCATATGTAACTACAAGCAATGACTTACAAAACTACAGATTGCTTACAATGACGAACAGCGTTATACAAATATAAACAAATAAAATGAAAAAAATACAAGCATTTGAACTAAACAACTATGTTAGGCCAGACGAAAGAATAGTCCTTACAAACACCGGGAAATATTTAACACATGGTCAAAACAACTCCTACTATCAGTATGTAGAAGAAAGATATATCGGTTCTCCGACAAACAACGCAGTTATCGATGCTTATTGCTCGTATATCTATGGAGAAGGGTTACAAGCCAATATAGACATAAACAGCATTATATCAAAAAACGATGTTAGGCTCGCAATAAAAGACTTAAAGATGCATGGGCAATATACTTTGCAGGTTGTTTATACAAAAGATAGAAAAAACATAGCAAAACTATACCATATTCCAGTAAAGCAAATAGCAGTAGATAGACCATTAGACATCACAGACCCCATAGAAAACTTCTGGTACAGTTTTGATTGGAGATACCAAACAAAATACAGACCTGCCCTTGTTCCTGCTTTCGGAACCACATCTGGCAAAGAAACTGAGATTGCTTTTGTAAGAACCCCTTCTTGTGAGCCTATATATTCACTACCAGACTATCAGTCAGCACTACAATATTGCGACCTAGAAGAAGAGTTATCAAACTTCTACAATTGCCACGTAAAGAACAAGTTTTCAGCCGGAACGATAGTAAATATAAACCAAGGCTTTGATACACCAGAAGAACAAGAAGAAGCTGAAAGAAGCATATTAGCCAAAACTACTGGCACAACAAATGCAGGAACGGTCATTATATCAGTAAATGATAATAAAGAAAATGCGACAACAGTGGAGCAGATTGTGATAGCAGACGCATATAACCAATACGAATGGCTATCCACTGAGGCGAGAGACAAGATTTTAATGGCGCATAAAGTTGTAAATCCTATTCTATTTGGGATAAAAGATGGAGGCGGATTAGGAAACAACGCAGACGAAATGACAGTTGCCTTAAAGACCTTATACAGAAGCCAAATCAAGCCTTTTAGGGAGATATTTATTGATGGACTAGAAAATATACTCGCCTATGGTGGAACTACCCCAGAACTATACTTTAAGGATTTCGAGGAACTCGTTGTTAAAGAAGAACCGGTCGTGCCAGTGGTCGAGCCAGTAGTGGCACCAGTAGCAATGTCAAAAGAAGAGTTCGACGAACTCGTTGGCGAGGTAGAACTAAAAAAATGGCGTTCAACACCGGAAAGTTCTAATGTAAAGAAGATACTATACGAAGATGAAACAAGAGATATGACGATACAATTTAACTCAGGCGATATATACACATACTATGACATAAACTTTTCTTTATTTCAGGCAATACTAAACGGCGCAGGAATATGCCGAACACAAGGCGCGAATAGGTGGGGTTCTTGGTTCGTAGGAAAAACACCAAGCGTTGGAGCGGCCGTCAGCCAACTTTTAGACGGCGTTAGATACTCACGAGGGGGTTCATTAAAATAAATAAAAAACTATGGCTATTATACTATTACAAACGAACGACATCACAAAAAACACAATCATTGGTGGGAATGTCGATATAGACAGATTATTGCCGGCTGTAAAAGCATGTCAGGAGACAATGATTAGAAAGCTGCTTGGCATACCTCTATATACTAAGATGACCAACGACTACTTAGCTGGAAATGGTTCAGCAGGCTTCACTGGTCTCTATCTAGAGCTATACAACGACTATATTAAGCCAATGCTTATTCATGGCTCAGCTGATATATTCTTGCGTTCTGGGGCTTACCTTGTGTCAAACAACGGCATCACAAAATCAAAAACACCAGATGCGGATTCTATATCAAAAGAAGAGGTCGACTTTTTAGCACAGGCATCACGTGGGCTTTATAGAGACTACGAAAGAGATTATAGAGAATGGATTAGAGTAAATGGCCCTTCTATACCAGAATATAGCATGACAATAAAAACCAGCGACCGCATAGTAAATGTTGGTGGATGGGTCTTGCCTAGGGTTAGAAGATGCTAAAAACAAAAAAGAATTATCGGTCTTAAATGAAGAAGAAGAGGGGAGATTACAAGATTAAAAAAGAATGGCTAGCCAAGCTTGATATATATATCATCAAGCTAGAAAAGGAGAAATCCGAAGACAAAAAAGAAGAAGACAAAAAATGACTCAAGTAAATGTAGGAACAGTCCCAGACGACGGAACCGGGGATGTACTGAGAAATGCGTTTATCATAACAAACGCAAACTTTGTAGAGATTTTCGATGACCTAGATGCTGCCGTTATAGGATTAAACTCATCCATATCAGGCCTAGATACTAGAATGGACGCTGTTGAAGCAAAAAATACGACGCAAGATGCTAGCATAACCTCTATAAACGGGCAAATAATGGCGATAAATACTCTCATATCAAACCAGAATATAACAATAAGCTCGATGAACGCTATTATTGCGTCTCAATCTGCGGCCATAGCAGAGCTATACGAAATCATAGGAAATCTATAATGACAAATATAAATGTATCAACCCCGAACGACGGCCTAGGCGATAAGCTGAGGAATGCGATGATTATATGCAACGATAATTTCACAGAACTTTCTTCAATCTCAACAACTTTAGAAGCCGATATATTGGCTATACAAAGCGCTCTCGATAGCCTCGCGCAGCCGCCATTCCAAATAAGCGATGTTGCCGGGCTACAATCGGCTCTCGATAACCTAGTTAGCTTATCCGACTACAACTCAAACAATATATTGATAAACGCGGCTATCGCAGAGATAAACACCAACATCGATTTTATACTCGCAAACCTAGCGGCATCTGGAGTCTTATCGCAATACACCATAGACGAATACCAAGGAACAAGGCTTCTTGCTACAGCCTCTACGAATGGATTTTTGACAGAAAAGTCTATAAACGGCGCTGTTGGATATATTGCGTCAAATACAAATACTGGCAGCGGAGCCCTCGCGAGCGTCGTCGCGCTTGGAGATGCCACTGACGGCGACTATACAAATGGCTTATACGCGAATGCCCTTTCGCTGAACTGGGCCAACAGCGGATATAGCGCGGCTTATTTAAGAAACTGCGGATTCCTATACAGCGCTAACAAAACACATATAGTAGCAGAATCTATAGATTTTAGAACTGGGCCGCTCGCGACTGCTGCCAAACGACTATCTATATCTGCTGGCGGAACCGTTTCTATAGGCAATATGCCAGCGCTTGACGCGATAACTGACGACCTTTTGGCAAGAAGCGCTAGCGGCGACATAGTTAGAGTGTCAAAAGCTTCTATGATAGCTATTGGAACAAGCGGAACCTCTGGAACAAGCGGAGTAAATGGAACTTCTGGAACTAGCGGAGCGCAAGGCTCTTCTGGGGTTAGCGGAAGCAATGGAACCTCTGGAACAAGCGGCGCAAATGGAGCAGCAGGAGCGACTGGCTCAAACGGAACCTCTGGAACTTCAGGCCTTAATGGCGCTAACCAGATAAGCAGAACATATGCCAACGGAACAGCAAGCATTGTAGGGCCAGGTTCTGATAACTTCTATCTTACAGACCTATATTCATATAATGGCTCGACTTCAAGCTTTTATTTAATACCAGCGGGCCAGCCTTGGACTATATTCGCAAATGGCGTCATAGATTTTAACAACTATATGGTCGGCATTATATCTAGCGTAAACGACAGCCCTTTTGCGCTTGGTTTTAGCATTATAGAAAGCTATGGCTCAGGAGAATACAACAGCTGGTATGCTATACAAGGCGCGCTTACAAAAAGCGGCACAAGCGGAACTTCTGGCGTAGATGGATTAGCCGGCGCAAATGGCGCGACTGGCTCGAATGGAACCTCTGGAACCAGCGGAATAAATGGAGCAGCAGGAGCGACTGGCTCGAATGGAACCAACGGAACAAGCGGAACTTCCGGAGCGCAGGGGCCTTCTGGCATATCAGCTGGCCAAATATACTACTTTAACCTTAACGGAACAGCTTCTGTTGTTGGATATAAAGACCTATCGACTACTCCACTACCAAATGGCGGAACATATTCTACGACTTCTCTTTCTGGAAGCCAAAAAGGCGTTCTAGTAAATCAGTTCATTACAGACGAGCTAGGATTTTCTATCATACCAGGCGGAACGCAAAGATTCCACCTTCACTTCTTAAAGCCAGCAGAAAACGACAACATAGAAGCTTATGTAGAGATTAGGCTGACAGATAGCGCAGGAACGCCTCTTGGTGCGACTATATCAAGCAACAAAGCATATGTTGGCTGGGTAGATTCTATAAATACTGTAGAAACTTTGGTCGATATAACTTTGCCAACAACTGCCATAGACCCTACAAACAAAATGTCTGTCTTTATTAGGCTTGACAACAACGATTCATCGGCTCATGCGGTGCAATGGCATACAGAAGGCTCAAATGACTACTCTTACGTAATAACCTCGGTTAGCGCGGCAAGCGGAACAAGCGGAACTTCAGGAACAAGCGGGCCAGCAGGAGCAACAGGCTCAACAGGAGCAGCAGGCACAAGCGGAACTTCTGGAACGAGCGGAGTAAATGGTGGCTTGACTATAACGCAAATCACTGGCGTAGTCTTGACAGGAGCGTCTTGGTCGCTAGTTAGCGGATTCTACGAATATAATCTTTCCAATGCAAACATAACCGTAGGAAGCGTCGTAGATATAATCCCTGACAACGCTTCTATATCTATCGTAAATGCTGCGGCTATATTGCCTAGAACAGATAGCGCGACGGCTTCTGTCAAGCTTTATTCGACAAATCTTCCGACAGGAAACATAACAACAACTATAAATATACTGAAATAATATGGTAGGAACTTTTAGGCTGCCTTCGGGCACAACAACAGCACCACCGGCAGGGCCAACAGCAACGCCGTGGGTTAGGCCAGCAGACTGGCTAGCAATGCCAACACCTGGCGCGCAAGAGGTTATAGGATTATTGGCTATATACGAAGATGCAAACTATATCGCAGTTCAATGCCAAGGGCCATATACGGTAGACTGGGGCGATGGAACGGTTACAAACTATAATATAAACGTCAATGCGTCAAAAACATATGACTTTTCTTCTATACCTGCAGGAACAACAACAAGCGAAGGCTTTAGACAAGTTATTGTAAGGATTACGCCACAAGCTGGCCAAAACTTAACTTCTGTTGCTTTTGCGGTTCAGAACACCACATACGCAAAAAATGGATATAGCACAGGCTGGCTAGATATAGAGGTTAAAATGCCAAATGGCACGCCTTTTTTTAATGGACATACAAACATTGTTAGATACCATAGATTACAAAGGCTTGTTATTACAGATATAGCGCTAGGTTCGCTGATGGGGAACTTATGCAACTCTATGCTAGCTTTGCGAAGCTTTTCGATAGGCCCGACAAAAACGGCCACGACCACAAACTTTGTCTCTATGTTTGGAAACTGCTTGTCGATAGAAGAGGTGCCTTTGTTCGACACAAGCTCAGGAACTGGCTTTAACAGCATGTTTTCTGGGTGCACAAATCTTAGAGTAGTGCCGCAATATAACTTCCAAAATGCTACAAGCTTTGATTCGACCTTCTATTTATGCAGGTCGCTGACGACAGTGCCTTTATTTAATATAGGCAATGCGACAAAAGTTATGTCAAACATGTTCAACGAATGCACTTCTTTAACAAGCATACCGTTGATAAATACGACCGGAACTACAAATATGGCGAACATGTTCACCGCATGCAGGTCTTTAACGACTATACCATTATTAAATCTGAGCAGCTGCACAAACACGAACTCTATGTTCAGCACATGCCAGTCGCTTTCTTCTATACCATTGCTAGATACAAGCAAAGTGGTAAATATGAGCAACATGTTTGTTACATGCCAGGCATTAAGAACTATTCCGCTCTTAGACACAAGCAAAAACCTTACTTTTAACTCTTTTTTTAGCACATGCACCGCGCTTGAAACCATACCTTTAATAAACACAGAGCTTGGAACTGACTTTAATTCTATGTTCACTGGATGCCCTGCTTTGCAAGAAGTTCCATTGCTAAATACTGGCTCGGCCTCGACTTTTAACGCTATGTTCAATGGGTGCAACTCGCTACAAGCCGTTCCAGCATTCAACACGGCAAAAGTGGCCACTTTCAACAACGCATTTAATAACTGCCTGGGATTAAGAGAACTGCCGGCGCTAAATATGTCAGCAGGGACTTCATTCACTACTTTTATTGGTGGAAATGTCTCCATTGGAAAAAGTACGGCTTTTGGCGCTAGATTCGCTCATTCATATACAAACATGGCGCTAGTTCAGGCAGAGATAGTAAATATATTCACAAATCTTGGCACCGCGTCTGGCGCGCAAGCAATAACAGTTTCGTCAAATCCAGGATATGCTGGCCTTACAACAGGAGAAAGAGCTATAGCGACTGGAAAAGGCTGGACTATCGCATAAAATAAATAAAATAAAAATATATATTATGACTATAGAGACAGTAGAAGGATTTTATATTCACATAACAGCAGACCCTTTCAAGGAGCTCGTATGGCCCGGAGGAAATGGCGAGGGCGAAGACATACGAACAAAAGAGATATATGTTCCGCTAAATGGAGACTACTCGCAATGGCTTGAGCTAGACGAGTGGATAGAGCTTACAGGAATGGAAGAATAAAAAATAAATAAAAGATATGCCAGTTAGAGAATGCCAAATAAATAACATGCCAGGATATAAATGGGGCCAAGAAGGCAAATGCTATACAGGCAAAGACGCCAAAAAGAAAGCATATGCACAAGGCATAGCCATAGGATTTGGCCTAGCCATAACAAAAGTCTCTTTCGACTATGACGAGACTCTTACGACTGCTAAAATGATGAAAAAAGCAAAAGAGCTTATAGCCACTGGCATAAACGTCTATATTATATCGGCAAGGCATAGAGCAGTGCCTATGTTTTCAAGAGCAGACGAGCTAGGCATACCAAAAGGCAGAATATACGCTACTGGCTCGAACAAAGCAAAAGTAGAAAAGATTTTAGAGCTAGACATAGACGTTCATTACGACAATAACCCTGACATTATAGAAGCGCTAAAAGGAACAAACACAAGAGGAGTCTTGATATAAAATAAATAATAAAATGAAAACTTTCATATCTGGAATACTCCTATCGATAGCGACTTTTTTAACCCCAATTTTAGGCTTCATGACCTTGATAGGATTCCTAGTCTTTTCCGACACGGCCTTCGCTATGTATGTAGCTTATGTAGACAAGAACGGAAAGAAGATGGAAAATCTTACAAGCAACAAGTTCTTTAACATAGCTCCAAAGCTTTTCTTTTATTTAGGCTCTATAATAATGGCTTATGGATGCGACTATCTTTTTTTAGGTGGTGGCGCTTTTCTTGGCGTAACCTTGTTCGGAACTAAAATGATTACAGGAGCATTCATTGCTAACGAGATTAAAAGCATAAACGAGACTTATATTAAGCGTTTTAATAAAAGCATATATGATACACTAAAAGAATACTATGATGTCTTAAAAGAGCTTAAAAAAGACATAGCAGAACTTTTAGATGGAGAAGACAAAAAATAATATATAAAAGATGAAAGAACAAATGCCACCAGAGATTACCAACTTATTAGACGAGGCTGCCAAAAAATACAGCGAATCGAAAGCAACAAACGATGCGGGACGATTTTTAAGATTTTTAGCAAAGTTCATCACCCCAAGCACCATCATCAAGCTATTCGCTCACAAAATGACAAACAAATAATGATAACTACTGAAAAACTCTTAAACAGATATGGCGTTCCAGGCGAAAACGCCAAGTTCTTAATGACCATCGAACTTCCTTACCCAATGAGATTGGCATGGGACAAAAAAACGACTATAACAAAGATGACATGCCATAGGCTAGTCGCCGACAACTTTCTTCGTGTCTTCAAAGAACTGCTTAAAGAATATGGCCTACCAAAGATACAAGAGTTGGGGATAGACCTATTTGGGGGCTGCTATAACTTTAGAAAGATGCGTGGCGGAACAGAACTATCGAGACACTCGTGGGGAGTTGCCATAGATTTAGACCCTGAAAGAAACTTATTGCACGAAAAATCAAACACGGCTCGTTTTGCGAGGCCCGAATACAAAAAGATGATAGACATATTCTACAAAAACGGCTTTATCAGCCTTGGTAGGGAGAAAAACTACGACTTTATGCACTTTGAAATCGCAGAGTAAAAAACTTGACAAACGAGAAGAAATGGAAAACTTTAGATACCTGAACAAAATTTCGCTGAAAGATATAGATATGGAAGAAATAGAGCATCTGCTTAAAAGATGGGAGTTTAAGGTCATGCTCCATCACGAGGAGCTTACCAGAGACATAGATATCATGCTGGAAAATATGCTGGACTATTTTGTCAGCGAAGAGAAATACGAATACGCATGCATTGTAAGGGACGAAATAAAGTCAAGAGAACTAGAACCTAGAAAAGTAAAAACCGCTCCTTAAAAGGGCGGTTTTTTATATTATTTATCGTTGGAGTCCCGAGTGGTCAAATAGCCGTTTAAGAATATTCCATTCTTGTTTCTCCAAGTTTTCTGGCTGTTTGTCATCTACCCAGCATTCCATAAAGTACTCTATTAGGCCTGGCTCTACTTTCACAAATCCTAGCAGCCTTAAAAAATCTACAAGCTTACGCATTATTTATTATTTTTTTTTAGAAGGTCTTCAAGCCTTTTGTTTCGCCTCACCATAGTCCGCCACTTATGATAGCTTACTACTGATATAGTATGTATAGTTTCGTATACTGCAATGCATTGGCTTGCTTCTTCCGACGTTGCTGTTCTTAAATACTTTTTAAGCGCTTTTGACATGCCGTCGGTTTTGTATGAAAACTTTTTGACTAGGAAAGTCCATTGGTCGTTTTTCGGAGTTTCTATATTCATTATTTCTATAGACTCATCTTTTATTGCGAGCTCGTCTTTAATAAACTCGGTGGCATGCTTAAAGTATGCATCGTATAGGTCTATTTCTTCATTGTCAAATGAGTTAAAATCCATTATAGGCTTTTATTTTTTAGACGTTTAGACTGAACTTTGTAGGATAAAAGTCCGGGTCTAGCGTTTTGTCGCTTGCAAGTTTTAGCAAGTTTTGCGTTGGCTCTATGTTGTTTTCGTAGATATGAGCGTTGCCAATGAAAAAAGTAATGTTTTTTAGAGGAACGTCTATTCTTTTTGATATAAGAAGAGCTTGATATATGTCGGAAGGCAAGCCAAGGTTTGCGTCAGCGCTTCTTTGATATACAGTTAAATATAATCCGTTGTCGTGGATTTGGAACTGCATGAGGCTTAGGCAAGGAAGCTGGTTTGTCGGAGCGTCCGTGTCGCCAATAAACAAGACATAGTTTTTAGAGCTTCTTTTTTCGTCGTTGATTTTTTCGATAAGAGCCGGTAGCTTTTGGAAATATGTCGGATAGCTGTTCACCAGATTTGGCGCGCAATAGTTCCACCACTCAATGCCTACAGCATTATATTTTTCTACGTTTGTTTCGCCGGCCATATAGAGCAAAAGCTCCTGGCCTAGTTTGACTTTTGCTACTTTATGAGTTTGGAAAAGCTCAGCAAGCTCAAGCTGGTTAAAGCTAAGCCGAGCGTTCATTAAAAACTTTATAGAGCCTTTTTTGTTTTCTTGGGCATGGCCCTCATTTAAGATTTTTTCAAGGAGTCTGTAGTACTTCATTATAGGTCTAGTATATTTTTTTTAGCAGCCACCGCTGTTTTTAATGCGCTTATATGTCCGATATAGGTCGCGCTCTTTTTGCCGTTCAAGTAGTTTTTGTTGCCTCTTGAAAAAATTTCAGGATTTTCTATTACAGCACCGATTTCTAGATTTTTATATGTTTGATTTGTATAGCTTGACACGTCTAATATATATAGAGTATGCTTGTCTATATCGCGAAAAGTATGCCTTGTATAAAATCCTGTTCCTTTTAGCGACGGCGTCAAAGCTCCTTTTGCTACAAGCTGAACTCTGAATGGCTTTGCGACTTTTGGCTCAACAGATTTTATTGCGCTTTCCATTGCTTTCAATATATTGCTAAAGTCGTTGCCGTCTTGCGTTTCTTTTATTTCTTTTGCTTTCGGCGTTGCTTTGGCTCGCGGCGCTTTTGCTTTTGCCTTAGGCTCGGTCGCCCAGTATAGGTCGATTAAGAATACAATGATTTCTTCCCTTGTCATTCTTTTTCTTTCGCTGAACATGATTTCGTCTAGCTTTTGATAAATGTCGTGTTTTTCCATGGTTTTGTTTTTTTTTTAGTTTTTAGTTTTTGTTTATGTATGCGTCTGCTAGATAAGCTATTATTTCGCTATAGCTCATTTTCTTTCCTATTTTTAGCATAGCCTGCTCTAGCAAAGGCTTTATGCTTTTTTCTACGCTGAGTGTTGTATACTTAGATACTAAATGGCCCATAGGTTCTGGCGTGAACGGTTGTAGTTTTTTGTCTGTCATGTTGTTTGTTTGTTTTTTATATTATATTATATATATTAAATATGTTTCACCCCTTTTGCTGTTTTTAACATTTATTTTCATTTTTTTTTTAACAAACCCAAAATTTTTAGATATAATATGCTGTTCCGACCTTAGGACCGGATAGTTATTGGCCGATATGGCAGACTATATTTAAGCCACCGAAATCGCTACTCGGTGGCTTATTCATTGTACAAAAAGAGACGAGCCAAACTCTCGTTGACTCGCCTCAAAAAAAAACACATATATTATGTCAAATATACGATATATATATTATATTCCTCTCCGTCCCTTTTGTTCTTTTTTATAGAAACGATACTTGAAAATCTATATCGCTATATTTGCCCTCGCAATATGCCAGAACATCGTAAACATCTTTATCTTTGACTATCAGGCAGTCATGGACTGGCAGCGCAAAATCTACTGGTATATTGACGAGAAGGTCGTCTATCCATATTTCAGCCTCGATGCGTTGTAAATACGAAGATGCATCTTTATAGTACTTTGATTTTAGCCCTTTGATAAAGGACGATGCACCTGGAAATAGAATATGGATTTTGTAGTTCGGAACATAGCCAGATGAGTTTAGCCAAAACATGAAAAGGTCCTTCGCCTGCGCCCTGTCGGCTAGGCCTAGCTCTTTGACCAGATAGTTGTAAAAGTCTATATCAAACGCTCTTTCGTAGTTCGCGTCCACAATGCCCTGCGCTTTTATTATATTAAGAAGCAATTTCGGTTGGCTACACTTGGCATCTATCAGGGCAAACCCTGCTCCTTTTAAATCCTCTTTATATGTGGCAATTGCTGGATGATGAACTCTTCGTCCAAATGTGTCACGGGATATGGTTCCTTTATAGCCAAGTTTGTTTATTGAGGACTCTACAATAGAATACCATTTAAGCTTTCTTTTATTCTCAAAATCTATTTCCACTATTCGGCCTTTCGATATATCTATCAGGAACTTATATTTTATGCATACTCCTTTATTGACATTATAATAACGCTTTTCAACTGAGTCAAATATGTCTTTCGGATGTTGCATAGACCTCGTATAGGGCTTTAGTATGCCGGCGTCTTTAAGAGCCTTTATTGTCCGTATATATCTTTTGTTGATTGCCTCCAAATACTCTGATGGACATGGAAAGTAGCCATGCATGTTTTTTCTGTGGTTCATGCGAACTAGACCTGCGTATATTTTATATCCGCTTACTTGGGCAGTTTTGTTTCCGGTCTTAGATATGCAGTCTATAACTTCTTCTGGGATTACGATTTTCATAATATGTGTTTTTTTTTATATTATATATATTAAATAAGGTTTCTTCCTTTCGCTCTTTTTTAGTATAGTTCCTCATTTATTTTCATCAAAAGTGAGGGGCAATAGAATGATATAGTATATATTATATACACATACACAGATAACTTTCTCTATCTTAAAATCTTAAAAGTGAGGGACAATAGAATGATAGTAGATATATATATATATATACCACTCAACCACCACAATCTTAATCACCAATCGTCGCGCGAGCCCTAGCGGAGCAGCGTTTCGGGAATATATAGAACATACAAAATATATAAAATATAATAATATGTTTAAAATCAAATGCGCTGGAATATATAAGATTGAAAATATAAAAACCGGCTACTACTATATAGGACTATCAGTCGACATCTTTGCCAGATGGGGTAGCCACTATACCGGCATAAAATCAAAAACACACTCATCAACCGCACTTAGTGAGCACTGGTCTCAAACGGACGCCCAGGATTGGTCGTTTTCTATATTAGAGCATATAAGCCTATCTGAATATAAACGACTCAGCCAGCTCAAAGGAAAGGCACTAGAAAACAGTTTTAGAAAACATCTTATCAAAAAAGAAAGAGAATGGATGAAAATGCACTCCGTAAACTTGGCTCTCAACAAAGATAATAAATACTTTTCTTAAAGAGGAAAAGGATTTTAATATATAAATAAAAAAAATAAATAAATACAATATGACGAATTTAATGCTAGGTGACAATATAGAAAGCCTTAAAAAACTGGAAGCAAATAGTATAGACTCAGTAGTTACTGACCCGCCGTACGGCCTTTCGTTTATGAACAAAAAATGGGACCACCAAGTCCCGTCAGTAGATTTCTGGAAAGAGGTATATAGAGTTTTAAAGCCAGGAGGACATGTACTATCTTTTGGCGGCACGAGAACATACCATAGAATGACCGTAAATATAGAAGATGCTGGTTTTGAGATTAGAGACCAGATTATGTGGCTTTATGGTTCCGGATTTCCGAAATCCCATAATATAGGCACTGTCTCTTATACACATCTGACGCTGCCGACGAATAGAGAGGTGTAGATCTCGGTGGTCGCCGTATCATTAA
>ENA-OSIY01000273-OSIY01000273.1-marine-metagenome-genome-assembly--contig:-NODE-273-length-30286-cov-9.787216_pt1 | contig 30286 bp, 32 predicted proteins | sample MGYA00237884_ERZ534233 | MGnify/ENA primary metagenome ERZ534233 (study PRJEB26412, sample SAMN06343840) | marine metagenome | isolation source: estuarine water | place: USA: Columbia River Estuary... | reverse complement strand
GAGATTTCTGCCTGTCTCGTGGGCTCGGAGATGTGTATAAGAGACAGGTGGTGTCCTACCCTGTAAGTGCCAAACAAGGAAATAAGAACACCAACGATTAACCAAGGTAAAGGGATTGGGAACATTATTCAGCCTCTTTTCTAGCTTGTGCTAATTCTTCACGTTCTTGATCGTCTTCTAAGTGGTCAGGAGGGGTAGTCGGAGGAGGGCCAGGTGTCCAAGATTCATCCAACTCAGGGTTCTTCCAAACAGGCATAGCACCAAATGGTTGACTAGGCAAACCATACGCAGATTGCGGAGGTGCATAAGACGAGTTAAAACCGCCCATAGAGCCTCCATAACCCATTGGCTGACACATTGGTTGCGTTGGAGGATTAAACGCCCTAGAAGCACTAGACATAGCCCGTTTACCAATAACCCCACCAATACCGCCTACGATTAGCAGAACAATGTCATTTAGCATCTTGGTATAGGCTTGGTCAATCGGAGCCATACTCTTGATTGGCTGAGTCACAAACGTGACAGAGTAGAGTAAAGCACCAACAATGAACATAAGAATAAGTGTGACCGCAACCACAACAAACCCCCAAATCCTTACTTCTATCTCTTCAGTTGTTAGGTTTAACTTCGTCAACTTTTTTCTCCAAGATTGGTGCTACTAAGTATTCGGGACAAGTCTGAGTAAATTGGCATCTAGGTTTCTGGCAAGGTTCAGCATGAAAGTTATCTGGGTTCTGACAAAAATAGCGGTACTTTTCATCACAGCCAGTTAGCAGTAAAAGAAGCAATAAATATCTCATTTACCTAAACCAACCCTTCCAAGTAGGAGATTGACAATCCTGTCTGACAAATCGTCAGGTAAGAACTTTAAAAAACCAAGAAACCATAACGCAACACATCCGTAAACGAATATCTTTAAACACAGGTCAAAGGTCTTTTGGTACTCATTCACCGACCACACCTTCTAGTAGTTTCGCAAAAATCCATGAGTTCATAGATTCCAATTGCAACCAAGAACAATACAAAAGCCACACCACCAATAATGATGGCTAATTCCTGCATTTCCTCTTCTTCTTCTTTAGCCTTTTTCTCTGCCTTTGCTAAAGCCCTAAGTTCTCTTGCATCATCCACATCCATTTGGTCTTGACGGGCTTTAATCTTGTTCCAGACATCAATCTTGCCTGTTGTCATAAAGAGCATCTTTAACTCTTCTTCAAAGGCTCTGGCTTGCTCTAGTGCCATCTCAATCTGTAAGGCAGTTCCCATATTGGAACCCTTACCCTTTTTAGACTCAATCAATGCCTTGGTAGCTGTACTCTTGGCATCGAACATCTTGCCAATCATGGGTGCAAGAGAGCCTAGGTCAGAGGCAACCTTACTTGCCTTCTTGACCATGCTGATAGCGTTTTGTATGCCAGCTAGGGCTGTTAAAGGGTCTATCATCTCTTCTCTACCTTTTGCCACTCAAGACACACAACCTTTCGGTTATAAACATCTCCCGTCCATGCCCAACGGATACAACGATATTCTGTCTTGTCAGAAGCAGCTTGTGATGCTGATAGAAAAATCACAAGCAACCAACGCATTTATCCCCACCCAGCCCATACTATGATGTATGTGCAAAACACAACAAATGCCGTAATACAGGTCGCAGCAATAAATGCCTCGACCCAATCTCTCATTTTACATGCACCAGTGAAGAATAAATGACACCAGCCATGCCTATGAGCATAGCCCCGCAAGCTTTGATGATGATGCCTTCTAGGCGTTTAATCCTTGCACATAGCATCTCATAGCGTAGTGTGCAGATTTCCTCATGGGCTTCCAACTGTGTCGGCATGGTCTACCTTATCAAAGGTTTTAAAGTATCCAGCCATCATCAAACGATTGTTTAAAAGACGCTGGTCATTAGGTGCAAATTCTATAGCTTTTTCAAGTAACTCGCTGGCCTCTTCCTTCAGTCCCATGTGCCATGCAGCAATAGAAGCTAGGTCGTATGGCTTTTCAGTCCAGACGCTTGGGTCCATTGTGTAGACCAGTGCTTTATCTTTAATTTCCAAGGCAGATTTGGCTGCTGAATAGCACTCTACCCAGTTAGAACGCATGTAAGAAAACATAGCCAGTTCACACCAAGGCTCACGGGTTCCGGGCGCTTCAGCAACAGCCAGCCTGTACCATTTATGGGCTTCAACATTTTGGCCTAAATGCTGGTGTGCTTTGCCTAAAAGACGCATGGCATAGCACCTTTCGTTTTGCCAAGAAGCTTCAGGCATAGCTAAATAATTATTAAGCGCCACAATCGATTCTTGCCAACGAGCATAGAAGGTTAACTCTCTAGCTCGATAAAAGGCGTTACGGGGGCATCTAGGGTCTTCATTGACAGCCAAATCAAGCAATGGCATGTACTGACCACGGGACTTTGTGTTGTCTGGCAAATGCCTGACTAGCAGCATATCCGTATGGGCATAGATTTCATTGGTCCTGCCATCAGGTCTTGGATACTCATGGACCGGGTGATGCCAATGGTAGCCTGTACGGTGGTGAATCTTTTCGTAGAAGAAACTGATGCCACAACCCCAATCAAATTTGTAGCGCAGCCGTGTGGTGTTTTCCTGCCAGACACGCTCAATTTCCTCGCGCCAGCCCGGCTCCATGACTTCATCTAGGTCTAGCGATATGCATACATCAAAGTCGGCTGGAATGAGGTTTAAAGCCGTATCACGGGCTTTATCAAACCGCCACGGCCTAACGGCTATATCGTAAACCTTTGCGCCATTTTGAATGGCTAGTTCAACAGTCTTATCAGTCGAACCTGTGTCAGCAATTAAGATGAGGTCAGCATCCTTTGCTGAATCACAGAATCGGTTTACAAACTGTTCTTCGTTTTTGCTAATGGCGTAAACAGCTATTTTCATATATTGTCGTATTTTTATATTGTGATTTTATTGCGGTTGCACAGGCCAATTAATTTCCCAAGGGAATCCGGGTTGATTTGTAATGTCGCGCAAAGCTTGACTGTAATCAATCCATTCTTGAGATGGAGTTTGGTCGATACGGAATCTCCAATCAGTATGCGCTAATCGACACACTCTTTCAGCCCTAACACAATCAGCTTGAAATATTGCTCCAATTTCTTTTGAGGCATCTAAATCTGTTTGCGTTACACCAAATTGCAAAGCAGCTTCTAAATTCATAAAACCATGATTGGGATAATTAGCCCATGTCAGGTCATAAACTTCTTGTTCGCTTAACTCTTTCATGCCTGTAATTGTTCCCCATGTGTCTTGCAAATAACCGGCAGACAGAACTTTCTTTGTATCTTTTTCAATGCAGTAATAAATTATCATTTTTGATGCTCCAGTTTGTAAGATTTACGGTGGTGAAAAAACTTACGATAAGCCGCCCGTATACGGGTTGGAAAAGAGAAATTATAAACATCACGGTCATATTGTGTTGCTGAACCTGTGACGGCTTTTATTTCTTGTCTTTTGTATGGAATGATGTGTAACAACGGTGTACCGGCAGGAATAAAAACTTCACATTCATGCAATGGGGTAAAAATAAAATTTAAAATGTGGAAATCTTCGTAATCATTGATGCCACCATAAACATACAAGTCTTTAAAAAAAGGTGAATGGTAGGTTGCGGGCATAACCATTGCAGACCAACCGGCGCAAGTTGTGACGCTCCAAGGTGTATTTAATTTACACACTTGCAATGTCATATCTTTTTCAATTGGCGCAATACCATGTACAACTTTAGGAGCCATAGGTTGCAATTGTGGAGTAAAAGATTTTACCATTTTTGCAATAGTTCCCGCACGATTGGATTTTATGTGAATATCATCCCAAGCAGGAACAATATATCCAGATTTCATAAGGTCATGCATGCCCGGACAATTTTGAAATTTGTCTTTGCTATTTTCGTAATTTTTTTGTTCAAGCAACCAATTTGGAGTAACTTCACTTGCCAATTGAATGCGTGTAATTTTTGAAACTTGTGGCGCACCCGAATGAGGTCGAAATGTTATTTCAGGTGAACTATTAAACCATGATTTAATAATTTCAATCATCTGGGACATCTTAATTCTTCAGTGTAATAATGATTGCGGCTATCTTGACAAGCCCTAATTCGATTAAGTTCTTTTGCTTCTTTTTCAGATATTTGACGAACAACATGTTCTATATCTTGACGCTTAATTGGAATTGCAGTAACCAATGGAGTCCCAGCAACAAGAGTGTCATCAAAATTAGGTTTTAACCATTTTGCTGGAAAATTAACTTGTTTAGGGTATTTGTCAGTATCTACTAAACCACCTAGACATAGAAATCTATCTTCCATGCTATTAATAGGTGGAATAAACAAAGTTGACCATCCGGGCGCAGTTTTGACAACCCAAGGATTAATAAATTTTACTGGGTCGGCTTTACCAAAGACTTGAGCATTACCAACTTGCTCTAAGCTATGACGCTCAACACCTCTATCAAATCTAGTAGATGTAGAACAAATTTCAATTTGAGTCAAATCGTGATTTGTTTTAATATGTTGGTCAATTGCTAAAGGAATGGTGTATCCAATGCTCATTGCATCAAGCATTGGCAAACACTTCTTTGCATTCATTGATGGTCTAGAAAAAGAATCTTTAGTTGTTTTACTAAACGGTGGAATTTTTTTAAACCATTCTGGAATATTTTTGCTGGCAGGGCTTGGATTTGGAGCAACTCCAAAATAGCGTTCATCACAGAAAAATTCAATGATTGGCGTTTTAAATATAGATATTAAATTCATTGTATTCACTTAAATTTCGGACCGACAGCCCATGCGGTTAGTGTCATTCGTTCACCAGATGTAACAGGTGTAACTCGATGTCCCATGTAAGATGGGAATACAATTAAATCGCCTCTGCGAATTTTAAAACTATGAGCTTTCTCAGTATCACCATTGATATTGATTTGAAATTCTCCACCTTCATAACTATCAGGGTCAGTTAACCCAAGGACAAATGATAGTTTTCTATGTTCAGGTAGATCGGGGCCGGAATCGTAATGCCAGTTGTAATGACCGGCTGTTTTGTATTTGCCATATTGAAAATATTGAAAATGACTTAAAACAAATTGGAATTTATCGTGGTTAATTCTTGCAGCAAGATTAACCATGCGGTTATAAATCCATTCAGTTTCTGGACTTGGCCTTATCCAAGTGATATCAGTTTCGCGAGTTTCTGCAAAAACTTTAGACTCTTCTCCAGAGCCTACTTCACCTTTTTGAAATTCAGCTAATTCGCCAAAATCAATAATTTTACTTAACTCATCTTCATTGAAGCCCCCTTGCCAAACAATGAAGTTTTCTAACGAAGTATGTATTTTTGGTATCTTGTTCATGGCTGTGTATTTTGTATTTTAATGTAACCGCCGGTTGGCACAGAGATGGGCGTTCCGGCGTTGGTGTACTGTATCACAACTGGCACATATCCAACAACTGGCGCAGAAGAGTCAGCACTGCCTCCGGGCAATGTAACACCTAACACACTATTAGGTGGCGCGGGATTACCCGGATAGTAGGGATTGTAGTTTGGATTTCCGGGATAGTACGGGTTGTAGTAATCGTTACCGGGAATATATGGGTTGTAATTTGGATTTCCGGGATAGTATGGGTTGTAATAATCATTTCCCGGAACATACGGGTTATAGTAATCATTGCCCGGAGTATATGGGTTGTAATAAGCGTTTCCCGGAACATACGGATTATAGTAATCATTGCCCGGAACAACTGGATTGTAATTAGTGTTACCCGGAATAGCAGGGTTGTAATATGTAGCGTAAATAATTACATAAAGATATCCCGGAACAGTATTATAACTTTCAATAGAATAATTTCCTAAATCAGAACCCGGATACTCATTGTAAGAAGTAGCCGCTGGTGGCACAAAATATTGATACAGCGTTCCTTTGTTAATTCCTCCGGGAACATACGGATTAGTTCCCGCAGGGTTGCCTCCTGTACTTGGGTTAGTTCCGGCATAGTTACCACCAGAGCCGGGATTAGTTCCGGCATAGTTACCACCGGAACCGGGATTAGTTCCCGCATAATTACCGGGACTTCCGGGATTAGTTCCCGCATAATTTCCACCTGAACCCGGATTAGTTCCAGAGTAATTCCCCGGCGTTCCGGGATTACTCCCCGCATAATTTCCACCACTAGGCGAATTAGTATTTGCGTAATTTCCACCACTTGCGTAGTTTCCGGGAGTTCCTTGACCTTGCAATAAAAAAGCAGACCTACCATACGGCGGGTAATAAATACCCGGCGCACTAAAAGTCACGGTCTGATAAACCGCTGATAGGGTTTCATCCCTAAGTAAATTTTTTGCAAGATTCATTACATACCTTAGAAATTTGCAATAGACAATGTACCGACATATTGTGTACCCGCATTACGAGTATAGAAAGTCCACAAGTCTTGTTTATTTGCAGCAGTAGTTCTTGTTGGCAATTGACCACCAGCCCATGTTGCTGAAGCAGGGAATGACACAGCATAACCACCAGTACCATCATTGGCTGTAATAATCGTAAATGATGTTACATCCGTTCCCGCCGGTGGGTTAATAAATGCAAATGTTGTATTTGCAGAAATAGTTACAACAAATGTATTTGCTAATGCCAAATCAATGTTTGTTGTTGCAGAACTCGCTACGGTGTTTAAAACAATGTCTTGGTAAACTTTTGACCTTGTAATTAACGGCGCTAATGTTCCTGAAATGTTTACATTAACAGCAGAAATAGCATTTGCTGCAAAATCACCTGAACTATCACGCTGAACAAGTGCAGATGCAGTATTTGATGAAGATGCAGTTAATGATGTGTTCCACGCTGTACCAGTAGATACGGCAACACCAATTCCGGGGTAAGTTGTAGGTCCGGTAGGTCCTGTTGGGCCAACATCACTTATGATAATTTGACCACTCATTACGGAATGAAATTGACATACATAATACAAAACGCTTGGTGCATCATAAGGAACAGCAAATGTGATTATTCCTACACTTGCACCATTGTTAGTAACGCCATTGTTATAAACATTTCCAGATGAATATGGAGGCGCACTAGTTTGTATCCAAAATGGATGACCTGTTGCATTTACATTAAACTCATAGGTAAAACCACGCAACAAATACAATGTTGGGTCTGATGCATTATCAATAAGATAAGCACTAGCGCCACTATTTGTAACTGCATAAGTACGAGCGCCACTTTGTCCGGTTGCGCCAGTGGGTCCTGTGGGTCCAACAGCACCTTGTGTTCCAGTTGGTCCAACTACGCCTTGAACACCCTGAATGCCCTGAATGCCTTGCGGTCCAGTAGGACCAACTTCACCCTGAATACCTTGTGCGCCAGTAGGTCCGGTAGGGCCAGTAGCTCCTTGAAGACCCGTTAAACCCATTGAACCTGTTGAGCCTGTTGGGCCAACATTACCTTGCGCCCCAGTTGGTCCAGTTTCACCTTGAATACCTTGAATACCTTGCGCTCCTGTTGGGCCAGTAGGGCCAACAACTCCTTGAATACCTTGGGACCCAGTAGGTCCAACTTCACCTTGTATACCTTGTATACCTTGGATGCCCTGCGGTCCGGTGGGTCCAACATTGCCTTGTGTGCCAGTAGGACCAACAACACCCTGAATACCTTGGCTTCCTGTAGGGCCAACTTCTCCGGTTGGACCAACATTACCTTGAACACCTTGAATTCCTTGCGGGCCTGTGGGACCAGCTTCGCCTTGAATTCCTTGGATGCCCTGTATGCCTTGGCTTCCCTGTGGTCCGGTTGGGCCAGCATTTCCTTGAATGCCAGTTGGACCAGTTGCACCAACTTGTCCTGTAGGACCGGTAGGGCCAGCAACTGTTGAATTTGCTCCGGTAGCACCAGTTGGACCAGTTGGGCCAACAACGCCAACGGATTGCAATACCGCAATCAATTGGTGATTGTTTGCAAAACCAGTTGTTCCCGTGCCGCTAGATGTTGTCAAAGTAACGGGGCAAGTTACTGATGTATTAGGTACTGTTGTTGGGTCAGCAGATAAAACCCATTTTTGGTAATTAAGTGAATTATTTGCGTCTTGTAAAACAATACTATCGCCTGTTTTTAAGAATCCTAAGAACAAATCAACATCGATGCCGTTGCTTGTCAAATGGCTAAAAACAAGTGCGGTTGCTGAAGTTTGTGTAGCGTTATTCCAATACACATCACCTAAATTTGGTGTGCCTGTAGTTTGCGTTGTGTCGGCTAAATATTGGTAATACGATGATGATTGACCATCAACACCTTGCGCTCCAGTTGGGCCAGTTGGACCAGCAACAGTTGAAGCCGCACCAGTTGTACCTGTTGGGCCAGTAGGTCCGACATTTCCTTGAGAGCCTGTTGCTCCAGTTGTACCTGTTGGGCCTGTAGCGCCAACACTTCCTTGAGCGCCAGTTGGGCCGACATCGCCTTGCACACCCTGAATACCTTGAATACCTTGAGTGCCTTGAGCGCCGGTTGGACCTGTAGGACCCGCTACTGTAGAAGGCGTTCCATTGGCTCCAGTTGGTCCAGTAGCTCCAGCAGAACCGGCAGTTCCTGTTGGGCCAACATCCCCTTGAATACCTTGTGTTCCTTGGATGCCTTGTGGGCCTGTAGGTCCAACAACACCTTGTGTTCCCTGTGCGCCAGTTGGACCTGTAGTTCCAGCATTTCCTTGTGCGCCTTGTGCGCCAGTAGGCCCTGTCGGTCCAGCAACAGTAGAAACCGCACCTGTTTCTCCAGTAGGTCCTGTAGCTCCTACAGCACCTTGCACTCCGGTTGGTCCGGCAACTGTAGATTGCGCTCCGGTTGGACCTGTTGGGCCAAGGTTGCCTTGAATGCCTTGAATACCTTGAACGCCTTGCGCTCCCGTTGGTCCGACATCACCAATTGCACCAGTAGGTCCAGTTGAGCCTGTAGGCCCTGCAACTGTAGAAGCCGCACCAGTTGCTCCATTAGCACCAATTGGCCCTGTAGGGCCTGTAGCGCCAATTACACCTGTAGGTCCGGCAACCGTAGAGGCTGCTCCCGTAGGACCTGTGGGGCCGGGAATACCTAATGGACCTGTAGGACCAGCCACTGTAGATGCTGCTCCAGTTGGGCCTGTATTGCCTTGTGCGCCTGTAGAGCCGGTAGGTCCTTGTGCGCCAGTAGGGCCAACAAATGCACCATCATCAACCCAAGTTGTTCCAGACCATGTATACAAATGACCGTTAGATTGAACAATATATGAGTCACCAACAACATTGCCTGTTGGGGGTAAATCGCCAACAGTAGCAACAGAACCCTTTAAAGCAATACCTTGACCTTGTGCGCCTGTAGGGCCAGTGGGGCCGGTTGGACCGCCATAAGCTCCAGTTGGACCAGTAGGGCCAGCAACTCCACGGTCAACTTTGAGGATGATGTTACTGCCTGTGTTTACGGATACGGATGTCATAGAACAATAACTCCATCAGAACGGATTAAAAATAGGAGAAAAATAATTAAATCATCTGCCGGTGTAGCTCCCACAGCGGGAAAGCTAACTTTTACTCGACCAGAATAACCAACGCAATTTTGAGCATCGATTTTCAGTTCAGGGTCACTTGACATTAAGCTCCAAGCAGCGGAATTAATAACCAATGTGAAAGTTCCAGTTACCGGATCAATGTTTGTAACGGTTAAAGGAATTGATGGAGGCGTTGGGGTGTAATTAGAAATGTCAAATGTCAAGCCATTGCGAGTGTCAATTATGTTTGACAATTGCCGGCGAACAATTTGTGCATTGATGGTGACACCACTCAAATTAATATCTGAGCCTGTCGGGGTTTGGAATGTAAGATTCCAGTATGTTTGTTGATTCCAGACTAGCTCTCCCGCCAGTATTGGATTATCAAAACCATTAACTTGCGCTAATGTGTTTTTATTAAATATCGCCATGACAGTTCCCTGTACTCAGGTCGAACAACCGCGCACTCGCGGGCCATTGCTGTCTTATTTTTTGCTATTTTATCAAGCTTGTCTCAGTATATCAATGAAATGCCACAAATCTTCATTGAAATAAGTTCCTTTAGGCTTAGACGAGTTCCATGACGGACCTTCTGAATTCAGTTCGTCATACATTTCATCCCTAATTTCATAGGTTTTGAACAATTGAGGAACAATATAAACGCCATTGGCATCAGTCACTCCAATTGTGACATCAATGCGTTTTTGGTCAGGAAATTCATGCAAGGATTGAATTTCTTCTAAAACTTGAATTGCGGGGATATTTGATTGTCTTGGCATAATTTAACTCCATACGGGAATGTAAAAGGTTGACCCATCAATTGTTATTTCAATCCAAACATTTGATGATGTACTTCCGGGTTTGTTTGTTCCAACAAAATTTGCTGTTGCTGCTCCTGAAACAGTTCCTTGAACAAATCTTAATACATTTGTACCCGCAGAACCATTTAATCTATTTGCAGAATAAGCATCTCCTGAAGTGCTTGTTACAAAGGCACTTGCAAGATTACCCTGCAAATAATTTGCATTTAAGTTTGTAACCAAAGTGCTGCTTGTAATCGCCATTGTGCCTTGACAATTAAATGCACCACCTGAAGACGAATAAGCAATTAAAGCAGTTCCTGTATTAGAAGTGGCTTGCACACCCGGACCGTTACCAAGGTTGTCTCCAACTATTGCTGAGTTACCGCTAAATGTTGCAATGTTCTGGGCATAAATAGTTCTTGAATTGCCGGTATAAAAAGTTGCCGCTGGTGCATTAGCTGTGTTATTTGCATAAATACAAGCATAAGTAGCAGAGCTATATATGTATTGGCTTACAGAATAACCAGAAATTACATTACCACTTCCTGTTAAAGATAATTTACCGGTGATTTCAACATTTGATGCGCCACTTATATCGCCTTTAATGTTTAAAGATGAATTGTCCCAAACAATGTTATTAGTTGTATTGCCAGCACCAAATTTTCCTGTACTGTAAATAACAACACCGGAGCCACTAAAAGTTGAACCGCTAATTGCAGCAGTTCCCGCAGTCATAGTTCCACTAACAGTCAAACTCCCAGTATTTGCAGAAACAGCTTGCAAATTAGCAACATTCAAATTGGATGCCGCAACAACTTGACCATTCAAAGTAATTGTTGCACCGTTGTATGTAATGTTTGTAGTGCTATTACCAAACGCAAAATTTCCGCTTGCATAGAGTACACCACCCGAACCGGTCATGGTTGTGCCACTGATTGTGGCGGTGTTAGATTGCAAAGTTCCACTAACCGTTAAGCTTCCAGTGTTAGTAGAAACAGCGGACAGCGCGCCAACTTTTAATGCAGAAATATAAGGCGTTGACCAAGAGGTTGTAGAGCTATTATAAATACCATCGGCTTGATATAAAGAGTTGTTGCTAGATGGATCAGGGTCATTGGCGTACCATGTCACATTAAATGCCGCGCCCCAAACTGCGCCACCTTCTGCGCCTGTTGGTCGATTGTCACCCGCTACTGTTACTGTTCCTGATACCGGCACAGGATTGCTTGCAATTCGAGCAAACATAATTCTTGAGGATGCACCTGACCCGCCTGTAGGTCCTGTCACACCCGCGCCGCCTGTTGGTCCTGTAGCGCCATTTGTTCCGGCATATCCTGAAACAACAATACTTGCTGTTGTCCAACTAAATGCTGTACTTGTTGCAGTTGCTAAATCAGTAACAGTTGCGGTTGCGGTATAAAGAATAAATCCCGCACTTGGCGCTGCTGTAATTGTTGTTGACCATCCACCTCCGGGACCAGCATAAATACCTGATGACCAATAATATGTTGATGCACCTGAAATAGAAGGAGTTGATAACCCCCATTGGTAAACCGCAGGGCGAGCGACTTGGTATCCAGTTTGTCCTGTGGGACCTGTAATACTTGCTCCAGTTGGTCCTGTTGATCCTGTAACTCCAGTAGGTCCTGTAACTCCGTTTTGAAAACTAAGCGTTGGAGCAGTCCAAGTTAAAACAGAATCTATGCCGGTTGTACCCGTTATGGATGCTACGCTTCGTGATGTATAAACTGGGTCTGTTCCTGTAGGCACATAAGAATACCAACCAGACGGTGCAGTTAATGTTTGAGTTGTGAAGTTATAACTACCTCCGGTTGGTGTAGCCGGTGTAGATGTAGCCCTAATATAAATTAAAAGTTCAGCTACAGATAACCCATCTGTTCCGTTTTGACCTTCAATTAAAACTGGTGTTTGCCATGTGTAATTTGTACCAGTTCCAGTATTTGTTCCAATTGCTGACCAAATTGGGTCAGACCCTGCGGGTACTGAATTGATATCAGAATACCATGTTGCGGGCGTTCCTATTGATGGCGAGGGTGTCGCGGGTTGCGTTGCTGAACGCTTAAAAACAATATCTACAGAATCACCGCTACCGCCTGTCGCGCCAGTTGCACCCGCCGCACCAACTACTACTGCGCTACTAAATTCAGTTGCCGCAATCGTATCTGTTGCCGCGCTTGAAAATGCGGTCGCTTGTCGTTGCCATAAATATTCGCCTGATGCAAGGTTAGGAACAGATTGCGACCAACTATTCAATGTTCCACCGCTTAATACGGCTGTTGAAAATGTATAAGTAAATGTTCCGCTGAATGTTGTCGGGGGTGTTACTGCGCTAGTGTTTTTGTTAAACAACGAAACAATTGCAGTATTAGCGCCATTTGTCCCATTTGTTCCTGTGCCACTAATAACTTCCGGCGTTGAAAATTCCGCTGTTGGAATTGTATCTGTAGCAGATGAGCTTGACGCTGTAGCTAATGACAAAAACAAAAACTCACCCGCCGCTATTGATGGCGGTGTTTGCGCCCATCCGTTTAATGTACCGCCACTTAAAATTCCAGTTGCAAATGTGTATGTAAAAGTTCCGCTAAACAACGCAGGGGGTGTTGTTGTTGTGTTTTTGTTATACAAATAAACAGTAGCTGTATTGATTCCTGAACCAGTTGCACCAGTAATTCCCGTTGGTCCAGTTGGGCCTGTAGCACCAGCCCCTGTAACAGGGTTCCAAACAAGAGCCGCACTGATTGGGCTTAATATGGAAGTAGTTATGTCATTACCAACATTGTAGGCAAAATAGTAAGTGCCAGTGTTTAATGTAATGTTGGCAAATGTGTAATAGGTTCCGTTTGTGACAGGTTCATTGTTTGTTGTTGTAGCCGTTGTAACCAATTTCCAATCGGTTGATGTTGGAGTTGCGCTAGTTGTCCAAAACAAACTACCAAAAGTAACACGGCCTGTTGTCGGAATAAATACCTGAACATCAATATATGGAATAGTCGCTGTTGGAAAACCAGTAACTGTAGGAGCAGCTAGTGGCGAAAAGTAGCTTACTGATGGCAGTCCAGAATTAGGAGCCGGTGTAAACTGAGTAATGCTTGCATCATCATAGACTTGTGCGTTGTACTCATTGAGTTCAAGCTTTGCGCCAAGAGAGCCATCAGGCAATGAAGCTTCGTTTACTTTCATCACACGGAACAACTTATTAGTCCATCCGTAGTCAGCATTGGTAACACTAACAACAGTACCGGCATCAACTTGAATGCCGTAGTATGTTGTACTGAAGCTGACAATCAAATCCTCACGGGCTTGCTCAAGCAAACGATTGGCAAGGTATTGCGCTTGCACAGAATCATTAACCAAGTCATAAGTAATGGAATACTTGTTAACCGGCTCATTTGGATAAAGCAAAGCGTAAGGAGTTTCCAAGTTAACAAACGCAGCTTGGTCACGATTTGATTTAAATGGAAACCTTGCCTCTACTTGATTAATAGAAGAAGTAATGTCTGTAGCACTGACGCGAATTTCACCAATAATATTGTCATCATTAAATGCATAGGCAGTTGTTTCTGCTTTATTAATAACTACAGACCACTGACCCAAAGCAGCGTTGTATGTCATCCATGAATCACAGGCAGACATAATGCGGTCAAGATTACTTAGAACTGATTGACCGGCATCCAATACGCCATTAATACGGTAACGGGCCTGAGTGACGGAAGCGCCACCACCAGCCGGCGTGTAACTGATTGTTTGGTCAGAATAAGTGTTTAATGGTGCAACACAAGTTGTATCCACAAAGGAGGCACTAAATGAGCCATCAGGTAGCCAGCCTACAGCACCGCCATACTCTTGGTTGGTAATGTAATCAAGCCAAACATCACCGGGCTTTGCAACGCTTGCGCCATTTGGATAGTGGCTTATATTAAATGTAATTGGGCTAAGTTGAGTTGTATCGGCATCACGGTTATAGACAAGTTTAACAATGGCAAACGCCAAATTGTTCATCTGCCTTGTGCCTGTCCATCTTTGACCAACAGCAATGTCAGAGCCGCCCATTACTGTACTAGGTGCTGCGGCTCCATTCGTAGATGTAATTACGCCAGCACTTGAAGACTTGTAAAGATTAATATAAAGATTGCCACTAATCTTAGTATCGACATTGCCAGCTTCGTCTGTCAGGCTAACAACTTTGGTTAGGTCTGTTCCGTCAAAAGTAATTAGGCGGTCGCCATAATACATTTTTGTCGTGTCGTAATTTAATATGCCAGCACTTGTACCTAATGCTGCATTGGCAGAACTGATGCTAGAAATAGCCAATACATAATACATTGTCTTTTGGTCTGTTGTCAGCACCGCATCAACAAATGTACCGCCCATAGAGGCATCGCCATAGACGATAGGAATGGCATTGACAGAGCTTGGTGGCACTTGCTGGCGCACACCCATGTCTTGTTGATTTTCAGGATTGTCACCAAACATCCTAGTGACAATCATTGACACCGCAAAATTAACAGCAAAGGCCGCAGCAGTTAATGCGAAAGACGCTGCAACACCCGCTGCTGTGGTTCCAGCCGCTGCTGCAACGATTAATGTTCCAACCATTTCTATTCCTTCACAAAACTTGCCGTAACTGCTTCGTAGTCACGCTTAGTGTAATCAATCCAAGGGCCTTTACAGGAGACTGATGTCACTATGAAATCAATGTCTCCACGGTTTAGCATCTCAGTTCCTGTGCGGTCAAAAGCTTTCCACAATCGACCACCCAATGTTCCATCTCTGTATTCCGGCTCAACCCACCACAAAAGCTCATGCAACTCTTTAACTTTAGGACACCAGACATTGTTTTGCTTTACAGCAATGATGGCTCCCCTTAAATCTTTGTCAATGTAGATAAAACCTTTTCCTAGCATGATGCTGAACAACAATTGCTCAACATGCTGCGGGTTGTGGTTATCAGGATTGCCAAGCGTTTTAATTGGATTCTCATAGGCATATGCCTCAACAATCTCCAGAAGCCTTGGAATGTCGTATCTTGTCGCTAGTCTTATCATGGAGATGCATCACCTGCCGAGTTATCCATTGTTACTGTTGTTTCACTTGATTGTGTTTGTGTCATTGGTGGCTTACCAAAGTCAAAAAATGTATTTGCAATCTGAGCGACACGGTTCATTGATGTGTCGCCAGAGTAAATAAACTGCCAACTGTTCTGATTGGTTTTAACGCCAGACAATCTATTTTCCAAAACCCTTCTCATTGATGAACAAGCAATAGAGCATGTTGCTATGCGAGTTCTCAACTGAGAATTAAAGTCTTCTGTAATTGATACGCCACTAATAATGCCTTGGTAGCGTTTAAAGAACTGGGTGGTAGGTGTGGTTATGATTTGGTTGTTAGAGTCTAGAAAGCCCCTCCAAACCTCTACAAGCGAACCTTTAATTTGGTTGCCTAAAATGATGCCAATGTTAGTTGGGTCAATACCTGTCAACTGAATTGTCATGTCATCAGAAGTCGCCTTAATGTCGCGCTGTACATCACCAACATTAAGCAAAGCGCCAAGGTTTGCAAATGTAATACCGCTAACCGTAACAGGTGCAGCAGCATTACAAAATGTATAGACAGTCGCAGCAGTTCCAACAGTTAGTCGGACAAACTCTGCATGGTTAATTTGTGAGCCAGTGACTGCATTAATAGTTGTCATGTAATGTATTCCCGGAAGACGAATGGCGCATCCCACTGAACAAACGCACCGCTTGTCATTGGGTTCAAGGTATATGTTGGGCAAGCTTCTGCCACAACCGTAAATGTACAGGCATTACCAATCGATACAGTTGCTCCAGAAGATGGCGTACCAATCAAAGGACGGTTTATACCTACAGAAGAGCCAGCAGAGTCAGCAGTAATCTTGTAAGTGTACCCGCCAATCATAATAAAGTCGCCAGCCTTAAATGTGCCATTAGAGGTCAAAGCAAGCGTCTGGGTATTAGGTGTAGGCGTACCGTTCAAAGTGGCAGTAGTAGCCGTTCCTCTCATGGAAGTAAACCAAGACAAGTTTGTACTGTTAAAAGTAATAGTCTCTGGCAACTGACGGTCTTTGTTGTCGATGGCTTGAATGATGTCTCTAACCTGTGGGTAGTACAGGTAGTTGTGAGGAGTAACAGTAAACACCCAAGGCACAGCAGTCAGATACTGCGCCACGGTAATGTAGCCAGACCTAGCTACTTGTTGTCCAACCATACGGCGGTTATTTACCGTCATGGATTGCTGTATGTCAAAGATGGTTTGGAAGCTCATGCGCGGCCCCTGTTAACTGCTAATGATTTACCGGCATATTGATTTGCGGCCCAAATAGCATTAGAACTGCCAAGCAAGCGGTCCTCAAAAGATTTGGTATCAATAGCGTTGATGTAGTTATTAGTGACATTGGTTGTGCCACCCATATTCCCCATTTGATTATTTGGAACAATTGTTCCTGAACCGGAAGGCATAAATAACTCAGGTCCTTTTTCCCCGATGAGATAAGGAGTGTTGCCAGATACAGGACCACCAGCAGCCCTAGGAGCCAAGTATTGATTGAAGCTGGATGGCAATGCACCACCTCCATCTATTGTTGGACCCATTGTGGGAGCAAACATCATCCGCAAGAAAGACAACGCTGCTGCCTTCATTTGAATGGCAATCAAGTCTTGAATGACACTACGGGCAAAATCTTTCATTGATAACTTGCCGGTTCTGACAAATTTATCAATAGCAGAACCCATGTTGCCCCATACACTGTCAAAGACTTCCGAGGTCTTTTTCATTGTGTCTTGCAGTTCTATATTAAATCTTTCAATTGCTTCTTGTTGATTAAGTGCCTCAATATTTGCAAATGGCTTTTCTTTTTCTCTTTGATACTTTAATGAAAGTTGAGCCAACTGAACTTCTTTTTCAGTGGCATAAATCATTCGGTTCTTGAGTATTAAATCTTCTTTGTCCATTTCCAAAGATTTTGTTTTATCTCGAATTTGTTGTTTAATGCTTTCCTGCAAAAGATATTCTGCAGTCATCTCATCATCAAATGTTTTCTTCTGCTCCACCCCAAATTGATATGTGGTAAGCATTTGTTTTTGACGAAGCAAACGAATCTTTTCGTTTTTCTTTACTTCAATATCAAGCTCTTCAGCAGCAAGTTGTTTTGCAAGAAGACCGCCAAATGCTCTTTTATCTACTTCGCTTTTAGCTTTAAATTCTGCCCTTTTTTCTTCAATTTGTTTTGTAGCTTCTAATTCTATTTTTCCTATTTCATTGGCACTTGCAAGAGCTTGTGTGTATTTGATACTTGCTTTGGCTTTTTCAGTAGCAGCAATAATTTGTTTTTCTTTATCAATGCCGCCGGCAGAAGCCCTATCTTCAATTTTTTGTTTGGCATCACCAACATCTCTAGCTGCTACTGAACGAGCTTTCAAACGCTCAGTTTCAAGAATTGCTTCCCTTTGGTCTTTTAATAATTGAAGTTGTTTTCTTTGTTCTTTCTCAAACGGGCTATCACCTGTACTTTTACTAACAGATGCTTGTACAGCTTGAATTTGTCTATCAAGCTGGGCAATAACTTGGTCTGTTGTTTCTGGTTTACCAATTTCTTTTAACAGGTTCCAAAACTTACTTAGCGCATTGGTTGTGGTTTCCCATGCTTTATCAAGATAGCCAAGCTCTCTTCGCTGTGCAGCCAATTGAGTATTTAAAGCAATAGAGGCAACCTTTGCCGCATCTTGTAGTTTTCCAGCCTTTTCAAGTGCTTCAATTTGTTTGTATTGCTCAAGAGTAAGGAAGTTCATTTCCTTATTTAAAGCTCTAGCTCCAGATGCCGTCCCATCTAGTCCACTCATTAACTTGTCGGCAGCAGCCTTGGCATCTATTCCAGAAATTTGTGAATATGAAATAATTGCTTGAGTGACAGAACTAATTGATGCAGCCGTAAACTTTCCAGAAGCAAGAACAGCATTTAAAGCATCTTTTGTTGTTCCAAGAGAAGCGTTTGTCCTACCGCTTAATTCAGTAGATAGTGAATAAAACTTTTCAGTAGTTACGCCAGCAAAATTACCTGTCAAAGTAATTGTGTCTTTTAGTTTGTCAAACTCTGCTCTACCAGCATAAGCTGCATAAGCCAGCGTACCAAAGGCAGCGGTAACCCCGCCAATAGCCAATCGCATTGGAGTTAGGATAGTGCCAATGGCTTTGAACATGTTGCCAAGGCCACCCATCTGGTCTTTTAATTGACCACCCTGTTGCAACAGAACAATAAATGGATTTTGCCCAGCAGCCAGAGAAGTAACAAGGTCGGTTGTCTGATAGGTTAAACCCATCTTCTGCTGGGCGTTCATCTTGAACTGAGCATCAACAGCTTTTGTTGTTGCAGTTGCAACAGCATCATAAGCTTTAGCTCTTTCAAGAAGCTGCTGCTTCATCTCCTTAGACGCATTCATAAAGCGCCCAGAAGTTGTCTCTCGCTCCATCATTTGGACTCTGGTAAGCGTTTTACCGTAGTCATCTGTGGCATGTTTCAGATTAACAATCTCAGCCGCAGCAGCATTGCTATCTCTGCGAATAGCATTTTTTAGCTTGGCATTTTCTGAAATTGCCTTGTCAATGGAAGCGGTAAATTCAGCAGTGTCCAATCCAAGGACAACGCCCAATCTAGCAATATTTTGAGAAGCCATTATTTTTTCCTTCTAGCCAGCTTTGCTGCGTAATCTGGTATTCGACTACCCAATTGTGATTTTAGAGCGTCTAACACTGTTCCAGAATCTTGCTGTAAAGATATACGCAAAAATGGGTGGGCTGGTATTTTTGATGTGCCAAATTCTTGAGCAAGCGATACAGCACTTTTCTTGACAGAAACTACAGCAATGGCTGCATCTGTTTGATTGACATATTCGCTTCGCTTGTCCTTTTCGTTAGGAATACGGGCATCCAACCGGATAGTGTCTCGCATGTGAAAGGGGTTCTTATCGTCCCTAGGCTTATCACCTACAGGCGCTCTAGACACTGCGGAGTTATAAACTGACTCCATAGCTATCTTGGCGGCAGGGACAAGAGTATTACGGGCTACTAAATCACCACGAAAGCCGTCAGCTATTTCTCTAAGCTGCTGCTCAAACTCAGCAAAACCTTCAAGTTCAAAGGTAAGCTTCTCTGGTATGTAGACCATTTCACTCTTTCAAAAATTCCTCCGCACCCGGTCTAGTTTTCAAGAAAGACATCAATCGTTTATTGACTTCTGCTTTCTTTTCTTCTTCGCTCAACGGCGGGACAATATATTCATGCGTAGATGGCAACACATCTTTCATCTGGAAAGGTGATGCCGTCTTAGCCATTTTCGAGTTTAAATTGCCCGTAGTCAAGGAGCTTAAAGCCACTAAAATAGCTTTGTTTCCAAGCATGCCATCAGACAACAATATCTCAATATTTCGCATGTCATCCGTAGGAACTTCATCAGGACACCCACCATGAGCATAAATATACGCTCTGGCTTGAAGGCGAATGTCCTTGATTAGTTTTTTCTGGAGTCCTTATATCCCGGCTGAATGGCTTCTGAAATCTTGTTCAGAACTTCCAATTGGACTTGGAAAGGCCACTCTTCATCAATGTCTTTGTAGGTAATATCATCAAGGTTGTCATGTTCAGGAACAATCAGCTTGATGTATTCAACTGTGCGGTTTTCCATTTGCATGATGGACCTTACCAGTTCCCGTGTGGACCGGCCTTCAATAATCACATCATCATCTGTAACGACAATACCTTCAAGCGCAGTGCTGTCCTTGAATGAGGTTGTCATCTTTTCAAATCTGGCTTTGTATTCAGATTCGTCAATAATTTCAATACGCTCTTGAATTAATTCCATCTCTCTTGTCAGTGGGACACGGACCTTAAATGTGTGTCCACCCAATTCAAAAGTCTTTGTTCGCAGGGAATCAGAGGCGTAGTTACTTCCTAAAGCAGAAGATAGTCTTGTCATGTCGTGTCCTTAGTGTGCTTTAATAATCTTGTGGTAAATGGCTTCGTTCAACTCTACTGCATATTCGACAGCTTGAGTAGGAGTCATTTTATCTGCATGATGTCTGGCAATGTCGTGTGCCAAAGCAATTGCAGTAATTCTTTGTTGAGTAAACCCAAACCAATTCTTGGAAGAATCAGATTGGGCTACTAGGAAACTCAATAGGTCATTGTTGTCTTTTATTATCGTTGTCATGTTTTATTCTGTAGGTTGAACTGTTCTTGTTCTAGGTGCTGGCGCAATATAAGGATTAAACTGAGCCAATAGTGACAGAGCGACAAACTCTGTTGTGTCAGGAGTAGCAGCCGCCAAAGCAGTTGCCACTTCCTGTGCATCTACCGATAAACCCCTAGCAATAAGCAAAGGGTCTGCATAAGTAGTTGCCAGCGTTTCAATGGCTTCAGTTAAAGTCATGGGTTAGACCAACCGTATTGGTTGCCCCTTGGGTGAATAGTGAAAGTACACTTAGCTTCAGCACCGGGAGCCGCATCAATCGTAAATTGACTTACGCGACCATTAAATGCATAAGCAATAGTGCTGGTTGCGCTTGTAGAAGCGGTCACAACAAAAGTACGGTCCGTTACACCATTAGACGCATCACCACGAATCAACAACAGGCCGGCATCGCTAGGATTCCAAGCTGCTGTGATTGTCATGCTGGTAGGAGCAGACTGTGTTGGGATTTTGTCCGATTGGCGTGAGCCAGCAACCATGAAGTTGGCAACAGCATCATCTTGACCAAATGCTGGAACTGCTTCCACATTCAATTGTTGACCAGCAGCGCCTGTACCGCCAACAGCAGTACCGCAAATGGTTGCTACTTGCCCTGCCCAAACAGACAGGTTAGTAGGTGTAATTGGCGTAGGAGTGGCGCTATTTTGCAACCATAGCGCGGCACTAAAGCCGGGTAGAACTTGACTAGGAATTGCCATTTTTATACTCCTTTAAGCGTTGTTGCACCAACCGTATAGGTTGCCGCGAGGATGAACTGTAAATGTGCATTTAGCTTCAGCGCCGGGTGCAGCATCAATTGTGAATTGAGACACGCGACCAACAAAAGCGTAATACACAATGTTTGTGCCTTCAGTTGCGCTAATCACAAAGGTGCGGTCAGTAACGCCGTTGTAGGCATCACCACGCAACAATGTGTTAATCACTGCATCGCCGGGGTTCCAAGCAGCAGTAATTGTCATTGATGTAGGTGCTGACTGAGTAGGAATCTTGTCAGATTGGCGTGAACCAGCGACTGAAAAGTTAGCTACTGCATCATCCTGACCAAAAGCTGGTACAGCTTCAACTTGAACCAGATTGCCAGAAACGGCAAGTGGTGCAACGCTGGCGACCAAAGACAATTGAGTCAATGTCAATGGAGTTGGAGTTGTTCCCGGTTGAGCATATAGCGCAGCACTAAAACCCGGCAAAATTTTGTTTGGTAAAGCCATTTTGAGTTTCCTTCAAAGAGTTAATAAACTGTCTTATGTTGGGATGTCTAAAGTGCAATCTAAAAAGATTTGCGCCATATTTTCTTCATTGTTATAACTGTTGTAAAGCCAATACACATCAGCCTTGGAGATATAAAACCCCCCGCTTGATGGATTCCCAAACATACCGCTATAACCATGCAACGATTGTAATATCTGATTGGATATTGTGAAACCGTCTTCTATCTTCTGAGTAAAAATAGAAATCTGAAAAATAGGGCGGTCAATGCCCTTATTAGATTGCGTCTGGCCCGTATAAACAGGCTGGTGGACATTTCTCAGCATCCAAGTAATAAACTTAGGCTGAGTAGCAAAATTGCGGTTAAACGCAGCATACACAGGCACAGGCGTAACGATACTAGCCAACTGATACTCGATGGCTTTTCCGTAGGTAACGACATTGTTCTGTGTAGCCATTTATACCGCCGTAACTGGGTCAGTGCGGTAACACATGAAAGTCACATGCATCCGGTCATTAGATTCTTTTGCATCAGTAATGCGCCAGCTTGCGTTACGCCATGTAATCGAATAAAGATTTTGGCTATCAACCATTGTCTTCATGTTCGGTGTGTAGTTCAAAGTGAAATTCACTAAGTCTTGATACAAACGGTATTTATCAGCAATTTTTACACTGTTGGAAACATCGCCAACAAGCGCACGAGTCCCAAACCATGTAGTCTGGGTTGTTTCTTGCTCACCAAAGGTAGACTGACCAAAAGTCAGATTGTTAACTGTGATGTTTTCATACCGTTTGATTGCCATATCACATCACCAAAGGCTTGTAGTTTCTTAACAATGTGGTCACGCCAAAAGGTATGTCTTTCAACTTCACTTCAGTGGCATTTGCACGATTGTTATACAGGTGCGTAAACAACAACAGTCCAGCCTGTTTAATCACAGGATAGGCTGAAATCGGATTAGGCACAGTGGTGTACTCCAGCACAATAGGCGCTGTCATCACTGTATTAATGGATGTTGGCAATGAAGACACAATGACTTTATTGCCGGAAGCATCATAGTAATATTCGCTTGATGCAACTGCCGTAAAGACAGGAGGAAACGCATCAGTCCAGTAGCCAAGCGAATCAACATACACTTCTGGTTGACCAGAGTATTGATTCTGACTAACTTCAGGCAAGTCAAAGCAAACAGGTGAGGCAGCAAGGCTAGATGTACCGTACCAGACGCGATAAGTAACGCTGAAGATACTCAGACCTAGGTAGTCCTCAATTGCTTGCCTTGTAGCCAGTTCTAAGGCTTTTAAATATGTGTCCTGACTCTCATCCTGATACAAATTAATGTGCTGAGTAATTTCATCAAGAGTAAGCCAAGGCGTAACATTATCCCGGTCAATCTGTTCAAACTTCTCATAGTTAAACGGATTGCGTGTTTGCGCCGAATAAGGCGAACCGTATTGATAATCTACTGCGCTCATGGCTTAGACGCTAACTAAACGAACACCAGCAAATGGGTCACGGACAGTACTTACTAGACGCTTCTCAGCATACAGAGTAATAAAGCCGGGTTGTGTTTGTTCCATTGCCTGAATGGTCATTTCTTCCACATCAGCAATAGTCACAAATCTAGGCCAACAAGCCAAATAAATGGAGAAGTTGCCAGCAGCATTAAGAGATATGTTTGGATTGGCAATCACAGGGAAGCCAAACACATTCATAACAGCGCCACCATCATCATCGCCTGTTTCAGCAAATTGCTTTAGTGCGCCAGTAGTAGCGACACCCAAATTACGCAAACTTTGAATAGTAGTTGGGTGCATCATCCAAGCTACACCGGGACAAGTCCAATATTGCGCTGGCAATGCATTAGAAATGTTAACAATATCATCATAAACAAGCGTAGAAGCTGCTGCCGTTACAGTCTTGATGGTATGAATACCATTTGTGATTGCAGTGCCTGAAGTGCCGTATGCAGCACTAGATGAATTGCTTAAATACATGTTCAAGCCACGCAAACCGCTGGTTGCACCGTTTACTGTAGTGGTTGAGCCAGCTTGGTCGTTGTTTAAAACCATTGATGCGCCTTCAATATTGGCAAATTCCAACATCAGGTCTTCAACTATTGTTTCGTTCAAGTAATTTACATCAGACATCACTGCGGAACGAATCGGCAGTTGCGCTGTAATGACACGGGTTGGCAATTGCCAAATTGAGGTGTCTGTATTTGGTGTACCACTGTTAGGAGTGAATGTGTAACCAAAGGGGTTTGTTTGATTTGCCGCATTACCTGTCTTAGCAACAAACTGAACGCTTGAACCAGCAGCAGGAATAACACGCGACATCTCGCGAATTGGGTTTGCATAACGCAGAGCAGCAAAAGCGTTATCAAAGAATGTGCGACCACCTACACCATCACCAGAACCTGTGATTGCAGATGCTTCACGCAAATCAATTGAAACTTTTTCACCTGTTTGAATTGTTTCTTGAATAGCAGATAAGATTTTTTTAGTGATGGTCATGGTGTGTCCTTAAAAGAAAGCGGGGGATTTTACCCCCCCGCTGATTGCAACTATTAGGTCGCTGTGCCAGTTGAGCGATAACGCACACCAGCATTAGGATCACGAACAGATGTTGCCAAACGCTTCTCACCGTAGAAGGTGATGAAACCGGGCAATGTCTGGTCATAACGGCGCATAACCATGTTCAAACGGTCGATGATGGTATGGAAGCGGCTCCAATCAGCAAAGTACATTGGGAACAAGCTGTTAGTGCCGGCAGAACCTGTAGATGTTTGTGAAGGAGTATCGCAATACTTATTCACAATAACATCAAAGCCCATCAATTGACCAACGATACCTTCGACAGACAAACCTTCATTACGATTGAAGATAGGTGCGCCGTTGTTGTCTTTCAATGCACGAATTGCGTTCAACAAGATTGGGCTAATCACAAACTTAGCGTTTGCAGTCCAGTACTGTTGTGGCAACTGGTAAATGAAATTCACGACATCGGTATAGGTGATGTTGTTAGCGCCAACAGTGTTAGCGTTAGTAGTGGTCTGGTCGTATGTTGCCAAGCTATGCAAGCCGCTGGTAGAACCAGTGCCTGAAGTGCCGAAAGCAGCAGTAGTACAAGTACCACCAGCGTATGTGCTGTTAGAACCGGCGTACTGGTCTAATGAACGCAAACCGTTGCTTCCACCGTATGGCAAAGAAGTAGCGCCTTGGTCATTATTCTGCATCATGGACAAAGCTTCTGCCTGAGCGAATTCGGCAAGCATGTCATCAACGACATTGGCTTCTAAGCCATCGATGTCATCAAGGGCAGCAGTACGGATAGGGAACTGGACATTCAAGTCTTGCAAAACGATTTGCCAGATTGTTGTATCTTCAGTTGTAGCCGATGTGTTGTTGTTAATTGCATAACCCCAAGCAGCGCCAGCGTTGCCTGTTTTTACGCGAAACTGGTAAGAAGAACCATCAGTAGCAACAGTGCGTGAAACACCGCGCAATGGGTTAGCCAAACGCAGTGCAGCAAACACTGGGTCATAAGCAGTACGACCACCTTTGCCATCACCACCAGCAGTCAAAGCAGAAGCTTCGTTCAGGTAGGCTTGCATTTGTGATTCGTCAGCGAAGATTTGCAACTCTTTCTCTACACGGCTGTTACCTTTGTAGAAAGAAATCAATTGCTCTTTAACAGAACGGTTTACATCGCCGCGAATTGTCTTAGCAGGAGCTTTGATAATTGATGGAGACTCAATAGAAGATACTTTGGCTTCCAAAGCAGCAACCATTTCGCTGAATTCAGCTTTGATAGCTTCAACAGCAGCAGGGATTTTGGCTTCTACAGCCGCAACGCTCTCAGCTTGTTTAGCTTCGATTGCGTCCAATTTTTCTAGGATTACTTGTGACATGATTAACCTTTAAGTCGTTTGTCTAGGAGTTTAAGAAGTTCTCTTTGCTCTAAAGCTTCAAGAATCTTCGCTTCGGTTGCTTCCGCTTCTGAATCTCTCAAAATTGGTGCGTCTTTAACAGGCTTTGTTACAGCATCTCGCTGCTCAAGCACCTGTTTAAATACAGAAGCAGCAGCAACCGCATTCTGTTTAGAAACCCCTGCATCTCGCAGAGATTGTTCTAATTGTCGCAAGTCAACAGAGCCGTCTTCCATAAAGAATTCGAGCTTGCTAACTTCAGCTTTTGGATTGTTTGGGTACATCACAACGCTAGTCTCGCGCAAACCACCTTTAGTGATTTGGAAGTAAGCTTCTTCAGATTGGTCGGGTTCGCCATCAGAATTAACCATCTGGTATTCGTCAGCATAAGCGCCAACAGAGACACCACCAAACATATTGGGTGACTCACTCATCACTTGATACAAGTCTGAACCAGCCGTGGTATTCAGGAATAAGCGACCACTTGCACTCATGCCTTCGTCATCCATCTCAATGCTTGTCCATTCGCCAACAGGAATAGCATCAGAATTATGGTTAACATGCATTGGTAGTGGTCTACCGGAAGAGGCAAATTCTTTGGCCCAATCCATAAAACCTTCAGGTCGGTAGTTAAAACGGCGACCATCCGCGCCTTCGCGTGGACCCCAAGTGGTAATACGGGCTTCAATCTTTCCTGTAGGTTCGCCGTTTGCGGCTTTTTCCGTTAGGTTTAATTTCGCCTCGCAGATTAGATTCATTTGCTTCATTAATAGCCCCTAAAGCCATAGATTGGTTGTTATCTTGTATTTTAGGGGGTCGCCCTAAAAGAACAGGCAACTGTATTACAGGTTTATGAACCTGTTTTGCTAATGCTACCAGATATTTTGAATCAGTTTGCATTATTTATCAAGTCTTTCCGATATTCATTTTCTTAGTTTGGCTTCCACCGCCCCCACCAGTATCTTGAGGGCTAGAACCAGAAATAGAATCAGCGGGTTTATTAGGTTGAACCAATTCATCGCCGCCTTCAATATTGGGCATGCCCATATATTCACGCGCTTCGTTGGGAGTCATAATTCCATTGGTCACACCGGCTGTAGCAAAGTTCATTTGGTCCAGTGGTGCGCCCTTTAAGAAGTCGCTAGTGTCAAACTCAACACACAATGATGGATAACCTGTAAACAGGTGCTGCTTAAGCTTTTCTTGGATGTTGACCAGCATTGGATACATAGTTCCTTTGTAGAACTCATCCATTTGCGTCTGGCTGTTATTAAACTTGCCATCAATAATGCCAAGCATCTGCGGAGGCACACCAAACAGGCCGCAGATACGGCGCATAGTTTGCATCTTTAGGTTAGCAGCATCAGCATCTTGCAAGTTAAGCATTTCCAAAGGCGTGTACTTCATGCCTTGGTCCAACAACATGCCCTGACCGGGCTTAGATGGGTCAGATTGGCGTGAGCCTGTCATGTTGCTCCAAGCTTCCTTCAGACGGGCTGCAATCTCTTTATATTTGGCATCAGGAACTACTGCTTCAGTAGAGAACATGCCAGATGGCTTCGCACCGTTCTGCATGACATAGTTTGCGTACAGGTCAATGTCTTGGTCCAAGGCAACCAACTCAGCAGCCAAGATACCTTTGTTAAAACCGGCAGAACCTTGCCATGCCATCTCTTTGCAGTGCATAATTTGATGCGCCTTGAGTGGCTGGTCACGGCTAAAACCGTAAGACGGTGTAGACAGTCTGTACGAAGGGTAACGAGCAGGGTTAATTGTCACGGCAATCAATGTACTGTCCAAGATGTACATTTCCAGAGGTGTCTCTGTTGCACTTTCTTGGTCTTTACGCCACCACAGAGTAAACGCTTCACCAGCAAGCTCATACCACATGAGCCACTGATACCAGAACTCATATTTGCTCTGGAAGTTATTTGGGTTATTCAAAAGCTTGGCAACTTGCTTTGCTTTTGTCTTATCACGGTTTCCAACTGACGGGTCTTTGATAGCATTTACATATTCGCCATCTTCGCCTTCGCAGCAAATGTTAATTGGTAACTGTGCAAGCGCACGAGCCTTAATTGCAATACAGGACATCACTGTACTGTTGCGAGTGAGCATGGACATGTCAACAGGGCGACCAGCATTCGTAGTGCTGGCAGTTGTGACATAGAGTATCTGGGTATTTACATTTGGCTGCTGTTTATTACTTTGGTAAACAATATTGTTGCCCAATGCAGTCTGACCAAACAACGAGTTGCTCTCATTATTTGTTACTTTTTTACTGCTAAAAACATCCAAAAGTCCCATGATTTTCTCCTATTTCCGCACATTCTACCAATCTAATGACCTAAAGCCAAATGATTCCGTAACGAAAACATTATCTAAGTGGCAGTGTAACGCCATAATCATAGAAATAATACCATCAACTTTGGCAGATGGGTCTGCCTCATTCTTACGCACCTTCACATTACCGTTGACATCGGTGTAAACCTCGCAGTTTCCAAGCTGCCAACCCACAAATGGATTGCCGTCATGCTTTACTGCTTTCTTGAGAATAAGCTGCTCAGTCGTTTTGCTTGGGTTTGACAGTACAGCCATACCTTGGCCCACTTTTTTGACAGGTAGTCCGTGGCTGTAGAGGTTTGCAACCAGCGCAGCGGCGTTGTAAGGGTCGAAAGCAATTTCTTTAACATCATGGTCAATACACTCCTGCTTGATGTAGGTTTCTATCTCATTCAGGTCTGTAACATTACCTTGAGTGAGCTTTAGGATACCACTTGCTTGAGCTTGTAGATAAATGGGCTTGTAATGGTTAGGCACAAAGTCCATAGATTCCTCTGGCAAGAAGAACTGGAATTTGGCATAGAAATCTTCTTCTCCATATCTGTGCAAGGTACAAACAGCATTCAAATCTCGGCTGTGGGCCAAGTCAAATGCAATAAATGTTGACTCAGGCTTATCTGCCGACATCTTGGCAATAGAGTCATCCCAGAACCGCCTGTCAACCCATGCGCTATTGGCAGACACATAGATGTTTAATTGCTTACACAGGAACTCATTTAGGCTGGCTGGCTTGGCAGAAGCCTCATCTGCCATGTGTTTGATGTGTTCTTTGGTAACGGAAATGTTTAGCATGGGATTGGCTTTACCCCAGACATCAGGATTGCTCCATTCATCTCCGGGGTCGATGCTATACAGCAGCCCAAACCACCTAAAGTTATCTTCAGCAGCACTACGCAACACAGACCGGAAATGATTCAAGTCTTCGTAGAACTTGGTTTCCTTAGTAAAGCTGGCAGTGGTCAGGTACATCCTCAGTGGGTTCTTACGAGCGCCCATACCAGAATGCAGGACCTCGATGGATGACCTCTCAATAATCTGCGCTGCTTCGTCCACCATAGCCACAGATGGGTTTTTACCGTCACCCGTTTTCCTGTTCTCACGGGATAGAGCGCGATAGGTAGAAGTTGAGTCGCCAGCTTTCTTTAACTCACTGCGGTAAACAATGAACTTGGCAGCAAGCTCTGCTTTCATGCCTTCGACAATAGCCTTAGACGAATCAAAGCAAATAGACGCTTGGTCACGGTTAGTCGCCAGAGTAAAAACCTCTGCGCCAGCATCGCCAAACTGCAATTCGTACAGGGCAATGATAGAGGCCAAAGTAGTTTTGCCTGACTTCCTAGGAACGAACAAAATAACATCTGTCACCCAGCGAGTATTGATGTCGTTCTTTGCCCGAAAGCCATAGATGCCAGCCAGAAACAAAATCTGGAATGGTGCTAATTCAATAGTCTTGCCAGCTTCAGGTCCCTTTACATGGCGACAAAATTTGACAAACTTTAGTATGTGTTCAGCTTTCTCAGCCTTAAATTCATAGGGTGCGTCCTTGCGCTCTGCCATATCGAGGAACCGCTGACAACCCAGCTTTACATCCTCACATGCTGCTATGTCACCACGAACTACGCTGATTGCGTACTGAAACGCCGGTTTAAGCAGTGGCGAATAACTCATCTACATCAGTCACTTTATTAGCAATCTTTGGTCTGCCACGGGCAACAAGGCCAAGCTCAGCAAGAATCTTGATAGCCTTATCGGTCATCTCGGTGCGAATTTTGTACCAAGCAGTCACGCCTTCATTGTTGCCATAGACCGTTACATGCCCGGCTTCAGCAATGTTGATTTGTGCCGTAAGCAAGCTGTCAACCACAAGAACCAAAGAGCCAATCAAAAACTCATCGCTTGCAGTAAGCGCACCTGTGCCACCTTCTACTTCTGCGCGGATGGCAGTTTCAAAAGCTGACTTGTCCCAAGTGTTTGGGTCTTCAAGGTACTTCAAAATGTGTCGTGGTTTTTTTGCCATAAAGTTTTCCTGTCTTGTGAAAGTGAGGACTGCTACACCAAAAAGATATGACACTTTCTGCTTCGCCGCGAAAGCAGCCCTCATGCGTAGATTAGCACAATTTTTGGAAGTGAGGGAGGGAGGGATGGTGACCATACAGACTACCCCCTCCTGACTTTGTCCC
>ENA-OSIY01000272-OSIY01000272.1-marine-metagenome-genome-assembly--contig:-NODE-272-length-30298-cov-9.909070_pt1 | contig 30298 bp, 48 predicted proteins | sample MGYA00237884_ERZ534233 | MGnify/ENA primary metagenome ERZ534233 (study PRJEB26412, sample SAMN06343840) | marine metagenome | isolation source: estuarine water | place: USA: Columbia River Estuary... | reverse complement strand
AGTGCTGTAGCGATGAGGGGGTAGGGGGTGCTAATGAGAATCATTATCATTTGCATTAGCGTTTGCGAATGAGAATCATTATCATCTGCATAGTATTGGCATAACCACTGCCATAACCTACAAAGTATTGGCATAATCTGTGTCATTACCTGTCGATTTCTCCAGCGCCTGTGCGTGTGCGTCGATTCAACCATGGTTATAAGCACCGCATTCTTATAAGCTTTTGTTATATCTACATATATTGATATAGCCCCTGATATGCCCAAATAAACTATTGGCATAGCTTGTGACATAACACCGAGAGCCTATCACGCTGTCCATATAAGCCACGCCAGCGGTCACCCATGCCACGCTATACCCTGAGAGAACGCCAGCGATAGAGCATTACAGACGCTCCTATGGCTATCCAACTATTGGCATAGACAGTGCCAATACCCTCTAATGCATACTTTAAAAGCTAAGTCAATCCCTAATTTGTGACCAATATCTGCATTTGAGTCTGCATTTAATTAGCTAATAACATTGTTATAACTTGTATTCCTCAGCCATGTTGTTAGTATGGCATCAACAGCACAGAATGCTGTGGCCGCGAAAGGCCTTACTTTTAACCACTATAGAGAGAGATTTGATTATGAATACTTTAACTAAAAAGAATGCAGTAGTAATGGCTCAAAACTGGGTATTGTCTGAAGCTACAAAACGATCAACTACTGAAGTTATCCGTTCAGTTTGTACCCTGATCATTTGCAATGATAAATCAGCTGATAAAGCCGGAGTATTCTTAGCGACACTATTCGAGGAAATCTACGAGAACGATAAGAAAGCTGGTAATTCGTTCCGCACCATGCTAGGCCGTGAGTCTAAGAAAATAGGCAAAGAATATGGTAAGCACGAGGATGGCCTGACTGTGAAAGAAGGGAAAGTTACGGATATAATACCGCGCAACCGCTCCGGTGCCAGTGACGAAAATGCCGACGGATCTGCTAGAGATTCCAAGCAGGTCGAGTCTATAAATAACGATATACAGCGACTAGAGCGCATAATGAACGCATGCGACGACGTAGCAGATAGGTCAGCCCTCAAGCGCGCCATTGCCCTGCTGTCTCAGTAATTGGATATCAACCGAGCCAAGGAAGGCATAGGTTGTTATAACATTGTTATAAGCAATTGTAACAATATTATAACTACTTAAACCAAACCGAGGAAATAAACATGCGATTAGATATAACCAGTAGCACCACCCGCGACGAAATACTTTTTGTATTGGAGGCAATTGAGGCAGACTTTGAAGATTTGCGTCAAGATAGAGATAGACGCTATGATGCTCTCACCACAGAGGAATGGCTAGACGACGGCTATAGCAAAGTGGATGCGCTTATCGACTATGAATATAGATTCAATAAGCTAATGGTTCAGTGTAGCTTCTACAGCCATGCTCTAGAGGTGATCGAGTTATAACATGTTATAAGGAACACTGTAGAACCTGCACACCGGATGCGTAGGTTTTAGCAGTAGGCTTTAACTCCCCTAGCAGTCCTTGGCCGCGCCTACATGGGCGGTCTCTTTTAGGGAAACTTTAATTAGGTACGGGTAATGTAAGAGGTGATGTATGAATAGCGCATATAAGCGTATGATTAAGCGTCAACAGCGACAGCAGAGAATCGCTGAGTTGTTGGGTTGGTTTGTGATTGGATGCGGTGCCATGGTTTGTCATGGTGTATGGTATGGCTGGCTGTTGTATCGTGCCAGCGTCTTATAACATGTTATAACGGGAGTTTATTATGGGTGGTAATTGGTTTGATACTTTTAATGCGGCACTAGATGCAGAGGGTCTGTTGGATTTATTCCCTATGGTTTATGGTGGCATAGAGCGCGATAGTACTTTGACTTTCACTATTGATGACGGGTCGCGGTATGGTAGGTTTGTTTCTATCTATCGGGATGAACGTGGTATGTATGAACGTCCGGTTCATTATACTAGATAACTATAACTATGTTATAACAATGTTATAACAGGAGATTTGATATGTCTGATTTGGCTAGATTCTTAATGGAAATGTTTCTATTATGTTCGGTGATCGCTACCTCTTGGTTCGGTCTGGTACTTTATGCAGTAATAACTGGAGAATTATAATGGCTGGTGCAATTGTTTGGGAAGGTGACAGCCTTCTAACTGGTGACCCTATTGTGGTTGTGGCTACATGGGATAGTAAGAATCCTAAGACTGGTGACATGGTGCAGATGTATATTCTGTTGGCTGATGTTGAGCCTCATACTGCTGTTAAGTCTGGGGCTGATGCTGCTGTATGTGGTAATTGTCCTCAACGTCCTAGTGTGGGTGGGTCTTGTTATGTTAAGACATTCCAAGCGCCTCTCTCTATCTATCGTGCGTATAAGCGTGGCTCTTATAACAATGTTATAAGCTATGATAAATTGCAGGGTAAACCGATTCGGTTCGGTAGCTATGGCGATCCTGCTGCTGTACCCTATGATGTATGGGCTGGTGTGATTGATAACATTAAACCGAGTATGACTACGGGGTATACGCACCAGATGAATGATCGTTCGTTCGATAGGCGTATGGCTGGGATTAATATGATCAGTGTTGAGACTCCTAAGATGGCACAGAAGGCGCATGGTTTAGGGTTCCGCACCTTTAGGGTCACCAGTGATACCGATCAGGTGCTACCTAATGAGATCATTTGTCCTAATGATACCAGTGGGGTTCAGTGTGTAGACTGTGGCTTGTGTGATGGTGCAGGTGACAAGCCTAGTATTGTGATTCAGGTGCATGGTGCGCTTGCAAATCGTTATGTAAGTAAGTACGATAAGATAAATGTTGTTAACCTATAACCTTATAACATTGTTATAACAGAGGTGATGTATGATTATTATTAAGACAAGTCCCATGACGGGCATGATTAATACAATGGATGTTGATGTAACTGAGGTTCAGTTTGCACGATGGCAGGGTGGTATGCTTATTCAAGATGCTATGCCTGACCTGAGTGTTGATGAACGTGAATTTATTATGACGGGTATGACACCCGCTGATTGGGAGAAGATGGTATGAAAACTAAAGGTGAAGCTATTAGGTTTAAGCTGGAGTTTATGTTGATGATGTTGTCAACAGGTAGGCATGAGGAAGGTGAGAAAGCGTTGAGCGATGCACTGGAGATATGTGATTCTATAACTGAACAAATGCCAGAGGAGGCAGAGTAATGGATAATTTAAATAATGTAATTGAAGCATGGGTGCGTGAGTTGGTTGTCAAGACTGTTCGTGAGGAATTGGCTAAGCAAATACCTACAGGTGTTAGTGATTCCGATGTATTGCAGCGGCTGGATACTATTGATACCACTGTGGATAACATCACTGATACCCTTGATACTGTGGAGTCTGAGGTATACGATCTATCTAGTCGGGTTGATGATATAGAATCTAGCTATAGTGACATAGATGCCGACAAGGTTAGCTGTGATGATCTGCATAGTGTGGTTGTTGATATACTTAATGAGGTGCAGTTGTCTGTCACAGCCTCCCCTATTGTAAGATGATTAAGGAGTAATGTATGAGTTATTCACTGAAGTTTGAACCAAACTATCCTGAGTATTGTAACATCTATGATCGTATGCTCTGCCATACTTTGATCAGGGAGATACTGGACGCAGGGTATTCTGTTACTGTCAATGATGGTGAGGATGATTGTCTCGTGGAGTCGCGTGACTTTGCTGAGATACTGGAGGCCATGTCGCAATCAGGTGAGGATATAATTATTCCTTGTGATACTGCTGGCGAGGGTGTCGGCTGGTTCTATCTGATCTATGCCAATGGCAGCGAGGGAGAGCCAATGATCTGTATGTCGGACATGTCAGCTAATCCTATCTGCATGGCTATAGATAAGAAGGTGCAGCGTATACTAGAGGAGCAGGAGTTATGAGTATTAATAAGCAATGCGAACCTAGTCCTGATCGTTTCTCTGGCTCTTGGTATGTCATTCGTCAAGGCGATGGCTATCAAGTAGAGAGCCACCACTGGGAAGAAAACGCACGTGATGCGGCTGAATACCTAACATGGGCATCACCAAACAATAGTTATTATGTTGAGAAAACAGTGGAGGTTAAATGATGTCAATACGACAGGTAGTTAATCGGTCTACGCACGAGCGTATGATCTCAGGTGCTGAGTATTCTCTCAAGGCTATCAGCATAATCACAGGCATCCATGCTAATACTCTGCATGGTAGGCTGAGAGGTAAGGATGAGTTTACTGATCACGAGTTACGCACCATTGATCTGTCTAAGACTAGTCCAGCTAGGCGTAGGCGTGAGGGTGTTGTTGGTAGTATCAAGCGCCTTGAGAGTAAGGCTGATAGGTTATCCTCTCAGTTTCTTAGGGGTAAATTATAGCTTGACATCCTGTGCTTTATGCTGTAGCATGTCAACTCAACTAAGGGGAACAGAATGACTAATTACTGGAAAACATCAGACATCAGCATCACTAAGGATAGCGTTGGCTACTTTTGGGCAGAGCATAAGTTCGCAGGGCAACTGATAGAATCAGGGTGGTACGAAGATCGTAACGCATGCAGAAGAGACGCAGTAGAAATACTGATGGAAAAGAAAGCAGAAGATAAGTGGTCTTAAAACTAACCGCCCCCTCCGGGGGGCAACTGGAGAAATTGTATGACTGTAATATTTAGAGAGTTTGATCGTAAGGTTGCTGAGGTTTTGTTCCCGTCTATTGATTACCAATCGACTGCTCAGGAACGTCAAGATGCTGCTTGGACATACACGCTGGACTTGTTGCGTGATGATCCAATGGTATTGTCTGAGGCTTTTATTGGTGAGTACCTTGAGAAGATGTCTGATATGGACGACTATCATCAGGCTGTTGTAACTGCACTAGCAGATGAAGATTACCCACGTATGGGTGCGCTAGTGGCTGATGCATTTGGTGCTTTACATATACGCGCTGTAGATTATGTTGAGCAGTACCATGACGAGCTGCGGCAGGAGGTGGAGTGTGGTTGATCCTCATGTACCTGATGATAATGACGAGGCTTTTGTCTATCACTTTGTTGAGCCTATTGCGCTCACTGATTGGGAGGTTGCTGACGAGATGGGTGACCTGTTTGATTTACCAGATGGAGATATGCTATGAGTGCATATATATATGGTTTGATAATGAAGATACTGTCTGACTCTCTCAGGGCTGCCGAGACAGCTGACGAGGAGAGGGCTAGGTGGGAGGCTATAGCCAGCTTAGCTGCTGCGTATCCTGCCCTGCATAGGAAGGCTGTAGATGAGTAGCGGATGGGCGAGGACTCACCATTCATGCGACAGGTGTGCTAGTAGCGATGGTGCATCTACCAATCACGATGGCTGGACTACATGCTTCAGCTGCGGAGACAGGTACAACTCAGGCGAGTCTTATAACAATGTTATAACGGATAACATAGGAGTAACTAGTATGGAAGTAGGTAGGGGTAGGCATCAGATGGTGCGTAGTATTACTCAGGGAACGTGCGAGAGGTATGGTATCAGTGTAGATGCTGACGACATTATCTTTGAGTACAGAGACAAGGACAGTCTCGTATGCGCTCAGAAGGTTAGGATAGGCAGCAAGGACAACCAGCGTAGCTTCGGTATCTGGGGCGATGGTGTTCTGTTCGGGCAGCACCTGTTCAGCAGGGGCGGTAGGTATGTCACCATTACTGAGGGTGAGTATGATGCGGCATCTGTCTATCAAATGAGTGGCAGTAAGTACCCTGCTGTATCAATTAAGAATGGAGCGCAGTCAGCACTGAAGGATTGTAAGGATCAGTATGAGTGGCTAGATAGTTTCGATAACATCATTGTGTGTTTCGATGCTGACGAGGCTGGGCAGACTGCGGCTAAGGAAGTGGCATCTCTGTTTGCTGGTAAGGCTAGGATTGTCAAGCATCATCCTGACTTCAAGGATGCTAATGAATACCTTGAGCGTTGTCGTGGTGACGACTTCAAGTCAGCGTGGTGGGAAGCAGAGATTCACACACCTGATGGTATCATTGCAGGTAAGAGTTTATGGGATGCAGTGAATACACCAGTGGAGAAGGCATCGGTGCAGTACCCTTGGTCTGGTCTTAATGATCTCACCTATGGCATACGTAGCTACGAGCTTGTAACACTGACAGCAGGTAGCGGTGTAGGTAAGTCTCAGGTTATGCGTGAGGTGCTGTATCATGTCTTGCAGAATTCAGAGAGTAACATCGGCTGTATATTCCTAGAGGAATCTGTCACCAAGACAGCGCAGTCTCTGATGTCTCTGCACTCAGGTAAGCGGCTGCATATTCCAACTGTCGAATCGACTGAGGAAGAGAGGCGTGATGCATTCAATGCTACGCTGGGTACTGATAGGCTATTCTTCTATGATCACTTTGGCTCTACCAGTGTGGAGAATATCGTAGGTCAGGTTAGGTATCTGTCTAAGGCACACGACTGTAAGTATGTATTCTTAGATCACCTGTCTATCATCGTGTCTGCTCAGGAGAATGGTGATGAGCGTAAGGCTATTGATGAGGTGATGACCCGCCTACGTATGCTGACGCAGGAGACAGGTATTGCATTGTTCCTAGTGTCACACCTACGTAGGCCAGCAGGTAAGGGTCACGAGGAAGGTGCAGCTACGTCACTGTCTGATCTCAGGGGCAGTGCTAGTATCGCGCAGCTCAGTGACATTGTGCTAGGCTTTGAGCGCAATGGTCAGGCTGAGGATATAGAGCAGCGTAACACCACCCACATCAGGGTACTTAAGAACAGGTTCAGCGGTGAGACAGGGATGGCTACGTCAGTGCGCTATGATCAGGACACTGGGCGTATGGCAGAGGTGCTAGATTTGGAGGAGATATTATGAGATGCGCTGCTTGTGATAAGATAATGACTGAGTTTGAGATGGCATTGAGAGCGCCAGAGAGTAGGCAGTTTGCTGACCTCTGTGGCATCTGTTACAATATCGCCTATGACCTCGATGATACTGACGAGGATGTAGTAGGAATCATTCAAGGAGACATTACGCATGAGCAAGATTGGTGAATTAATAGTTACGTTAGAGGATCATGGTTATGATTACAGTAGACTTGGAAACGAATCTTTCGCACGATACGATATGGTGTGCAGGGGTTCAGAAAACAGAGAGTCCGAATGGAAGTCTCACGTTCGACAGCGCAGAGTTGAAGCAGATGTTATCTACTGCCGATGGCGTAGTAGGTCACAACATAATCTTCTTCGACAAGCCCGTCTTAAAGACTTGCTGGCAGGTTGATGTTGATGTACCTGTATGGGATACGCTGGTCATGGCTAGGTTGTTAGACCCTACGCCTGTTGGAGGACACAGCCTCAAGGAATGGGGCAAGCGTATTGGCATAGCTAAGATGGACTTTGATGTCGATGACTTTGACAGCGGGTACACTGACGAGATGGGTGAGTACTGCATACGTGACGTTGAGGTTACGACTAAGCTGTACCACTACCTAACAGCTAAGCTAAAGAAGCTGAGCTTCAGTGATCTGTCTATCAAGCTAGAGCATGAGGTGTCAGAGATCACAGCGCAGCAGGTACGCAATGGGTTCAAGCTGGATATGGATGTAGCTACCAAGTGGCAGTCTGAGATGGCTATACGCATAGATCAGATTACTGCTGAGCTACAGGATAGGTTCCCGCCCATCGTTACCATACGTGTCAGCGATAAGACAGGTAAGCGATTGAAGGATCATGTCGAGGAGTTTAACGTAGGCTCTCGCCAGCAGATAGCTAAGCGTCTGTCCAAGCTGGGTGTCAAGTGGAAGAAGCTAACTCCAACTGGCTCTCCTGTGGTGGATGAATCTACGCTGGCTGGTGTGGATATACCAGAGGCTAAGCTGTGTGCTGAGTACTTAGGTCTGGTTAAGCTTAAGGGTATGGTGGATAGCTGGCTCAAGTATGTCGATAAAGATACGCATCGCATACATGGGTACGTCAATAGCTGCGGTGCTGTGACTGGTAGGATGACGCACAATAAACCTAATCTGGCACAGATACCTAGCCTTAAGATTGCTAGGCAATGCTTCACTGTCGAGGAAGGTAATGTACTTGTAGGTTGTGACGCTAGTGGTCTGGAGCTACGCTGCTTGGCTCACTATATGAATGATGACGAGTACACTAGGCAGATACTGGAGGGTGACATCCATTCATACAACCAACATGCAGCGGGTCTGCCTGAACGTAGCATGGCTAAGACTATGATCTATGGTCTTATCTATGGCGCTGGAGATGCCAAGCTAGGTCAGATAGTAGGCGGTGGTGCTAAGGAAGGTAAGAAGATTAGGGATACATTCCTGACTAAACTGCCAGCGTTGCGTAAGCTGATCGACAAGGCCAAGGGTATCGCTGAACGTACTAAGCGTATCAATGGTATTGATGGTAGGTTCATCAAGGTTGACGAGGACTACAAGGTACTCAACAGGCTGCTTCAGAGCTGCGGTGCTATCGTTATGAAGGTCGCTGTACGTAACTGTTGTCATGCATTAGATCGTCTTGGTGTCGAGTATAAACTGGTGGCTCAAGTGCATGATGAATTGCAGATAGAATGCGCTGAGCATGACGCTGAACTTGTAGGTGGTACTGCACGACAAGCAATCATAGACGCTGGTGTCGAGCTTAATATGAGGTGTCCTATGGATGCAGAGTACCGCATCGGTTCTAACTGGAGTGAAACACATTAATTAATTTCACATACCCTATTGCAGAGAGGATAAATCCATGGTATAATATTACTATATAGTTGCTTAAGAAGAAGAGTTATTAAATTACGTTAGATGTATTCAGTTAAATATCACATAGACTTAATAGTCAATAACAGAGGTAATAAATATGGACACTAAACCCGTAGTAGTATCTTGCGAACTGCACTGGCCTTTCCTGAACAAACAGAATGAGATGTCTGGTAAGTATCAGGTGGACATTGGTAAGCTATCCTCTAAGGCAGTGGATGCACTGTCCGGTATGGGCATAGCAGTACGCAACAAGGGTGATGATCGCGGTAACTACGTGACTGTCAAATCAATCAACCCAATCCAGCCAGCATTCGGTGGTGTCGATGCAGTAGAGTCATCACTGATTGGTAATGGCACTAAGGCCAACGCTGCTATCAAGCCATATCACTGGGACTTCAAAGGCAAGCAGGGTACGTCACCTAGCTTGGCTAAGCTGCTCGTCACTGAGGTAGCTGTGTACGACAAGGACGGCAGTGGTGGTGAGGCTCTGAACATGGATGACGTTATCTAATGTTATTCATCGACGCTGACATCTTAAGCTATCGCATAGGCTTTGCCTGTCAAGATGAAACCTTAGATGTAGCGTGTTCCCAGTTAAACAACTTAGTCATGGATACACTGGTTCGGGGTTGTGACGATGCAGCCCCCTACCAGCTGTACCTAACTGGCAAAGGGAACTTTCGTAATGATCTGGCTACGATACAGCCTTACAAGGGTAACAGGAAATCTGAAAAGCCAGCTCACTTCTATGCATTGCGTGATTACATGGTTGAGAAGTGGGATGCATTTGTTGTCGAGGGTCAGGAAGCGGATGATGAGATTGCCATCGCTGCTACACTGCACGGACACGATTCAGTAATCGCTAGTATAGATAAGGACTTCCTTCAAGTACCATGTAGGCACTATAACTTTAACAAGTACGAGTGGACTACAGTAACTGAGTGGGAAGGTGTTTACTTTCTATACAAGCAGATGCTAACTGGCGACAGGGTGGACAACATCCAAGGTTGTGTAGGTATCGGAGAGGTCAAGGCCACTAAAGCATTAGAGTGGTGTACCTCTGAAGAAGACCTATATCAATCAGTACTCACCTGCTACAAGGGTGACACTGAGGCTTTATATGAGAACGCTAGATTGTTATTCTTGCGTAGGTATCAAGGCGAGTGGTGGGTTGATCCTGCCACTAGGAAGGCTGAGCATGGAGGTGCTAATCCAATAGGCGGCACTCCACCACCAGCCCCATCGTCAGCAGATATCGACAGCAAAGAGAAGCTGCAAGTAAGGGTTAGCAAATGAAGAAGAAGCGAACCTTAGTACCACGCACCAGAGCAGGAGGTAAGTGGACAGAGGCTAGATACTGGGGATTCATTCGGTCTGCACTAAGAGAAGCAAACCGCAGATTCCCACCACGATATGCCGCTAAAGCAGCTGCCAAGAAGTCAGTAAAAGGGCAGCGTCACCGCTTTGAATTCCAATGTGCTGAGTGTAAGCAGTGGTTTAAAGATAAGGAAGTACAGGTAGATCATATCGTTCCAGCGGGTACGCTCAGGAAGTACGAAGACCTACCACAATTTGTTGAGAATATGTTCTGCGAAGCTGATGGACTACAGGTGTTGTGTAAACCCTGTCATCAGATCAAGACCAACGCAGAGCGTGAAGCGAGGAAATCAAATGACTAAGCATTTAGTTATACCTGATACTCAGTGTAAACCAGATCAGACATTCGAGCATCTAAGTTGGGCAGGACAATACGCTGCTGACAAGAAGCCTGATGTTATTGTACATCTTGGTGATCACTGGGATATGGAGGCACTGTCGAGCTGGGATAGAGGGACTCGTAGCTTTGAGGGTAGACGCTACACTAAGGATATTGAAGCAGGTCACGCAGGTATGCAAGCGTTCCTGAAGCCCATCAGGGACGAGCAGCGTAGGCTCAGACAGAACCGCAAGAAGATATGGACTCCACGGCTAGTGTTTACTCTAGGTAACCATGAGCAGAGAATCGAGAGAGCAATCGAAGGTGACGCTAAACTCGAAGGTCTGATTGGGTATCAAGACTTAAAGCTACAGCAGTATGGTTGGGAAGTGTATGACTTCTTGGAGCCTGTCATTATAGATTCCGTGGCGTACTGTCACTACTTCACCAGCGGGATTATGGGTAGACCTGTTAGCAGCGCCCGTGCTTTACTAGCTAAGAAACATCAGAGCTGTATCATGGGTCATGTTCAAGATAGGGAGTGTGCATACGATAGAAGAGCTGATGGCTCTAGGATAACTGGGTTGTTCGCTGGCATTTATTATCAGCACGACGAGGAATATCTGAACCATCAAACCAATAGTTCATGGCGTGGTGTATGGATGCTGCACGAGGTTGATAAAGGACAGTTCGACGAGATGCCTGTATCCATGTCTTATTTGGAGAAGAAGTATGGCACTAACATTTGAAGAAGTATGTGAGCGCCTGTCTCGAATTGACGAGGTAACTCTGCTTGAGGTACTAGATATATCGAGCAACGATATAGTGGCTAAGTTCAAAGACAATATCGAAGACAGGTTAGATACTCTTGAAGAGGATTTGGAAAATGAGACTTAATGACGCAACACCAGCTGACTGGGATAGACTACGCACCGATGCCCCTGCTATTGAAAAGCAAGCCACTGGCTTAGATGCATGGATGAGAGCAGCGCATGATGAAGCCTCTGAGGCGTGGGAAGAGGATGTAGTTAACAAGCCTAGTCATTATAACACTGGCAACATAGAGTGTATTGATGCAATAGAGGAGTCCATGTCCAGTGTTGCATTCAAAGGCTACCTCAAGGGCAACTGCATGAAGTATCTGTGGCGTTATGACTACAAGGGCAAGCAGGTACAGGACTTGCAGAAGGCTGGCTGGTATCTTCATAAACTTACTTCAATAGTTAACAAGGAGAACAGCTATGAAAGTAGTTAAAGGTAGGTTTGAAGGTAAAGACACAGATAAGAACACGACAAAAGATAAGATACTTAAAGCTGTAGAGCAGATGCCATACTTAGATACTACAGATCAGTATGATTTCTCTTTAGTTGTGTCCGACCCCGAAGGATACACCACTGTAGCTACCAATGTATGTATAGCTGACACTGTGTTTATGCTAGAGTCGTCTAAGCTAGGTCTTATACTTAATATGTCAGGCCATGATGACGATGATACCCTGCACTAGGAGGTACTATGTCAGGTAAAGGCAGTAGCCCACGACCTATACCAGATCGTGAGACATTCGATAAGAACTTTGACGCTATCTTTAAGAAAGAGTACAAGAAACTTAAAGACAGCAAATCAAAAGATAAGAAGGACAAGAAGTGATGGATATTTATCAAAGTTACATTCATAAAAGCAGGTACGCACGTTACCTACCAGAGGAACAGCGTCGTGAAACGTGGGATGAAACAGTAGATCGTTACATCTCATTCTTTAAGAAGCGTGGCAGCTTAGATGACAAGACAGGTGAGGAGCTACGAGAAGCTATCACCAACCTTGAGGTCATGCCATCCATGAGAGCGTTGATGACAGCAGGTGAAGCCCTAGACAGGGACAACGTAGCTGGATTCAACTGTAGTTACCTTACCATCGACAGCCCTAGATCATTCGACGAGCTGATGTACATCTTGTTGTGTGGTACAGGTGTGGGGTTCTCTGTTGAACGACAGTATGTAGGTAAGTTGCCTACTATTGCTGAAGAGTTCTTCCCTACGGACACAACAATCCATGTCAGCGACTCTAAGGTAGGCTGGGCTAAGGCATTCAGAGAGCTGATCAGTCTGCTGCTTGTAGGTCAAGTACCTAGCTGGGATGTCAGTCGAGTACGTGCAGCAGGAGAGCCGTTAAAGACTTTCGGTGGTCGTGCTAGTGGCCCTGCTCCATTGGTAGAGTTGTTCACGTTCACTGTAGCCTTGTTTAAGGGTGCTGCTGGACGTAAACTATCAAGCGTAGAGTCACATGACCTGTGCTGTAAGATCGCTGAGATCGTAGTTGTGGGTGGTGTACGTAGATCAGCATTAATAAGCCTATCCAACCTGACAGATGATCGTATACGCAGAGCGAAGCATGGTCAGTGGTGGCTTGATGCACCTCATAGAGGATTAGCTAACAACTCTGCGTGTTATACAGAGAAGCCTGACTTTGAGGCTTTCCTAAACGAGTGGAGTAGCTTATATGAAAGCAGGAGTGGAGAACGTGGGTTCTTCAGTAGGGTGGCAAGTCAACGACAAGCTGCAAAGAATGGTAGACGAGACGCTGACTATGACTTTGGAACAAACCCATGCAGCGAGATTATCCTTAGACCAAATCAGTTCTGTAATCTATCCGAAGTTGTCGTGCGATCCACTGATACAGCTGACGTACTTAAGCGAAAGGTACGACTTGCTACTATTCTTGGAACACTGCAAGCTACTCTAACAGACTTCCGATATCTACGTAGTAAGTGGAAGCAGAACACCCAAGACGAAGCATTGCTTGGTGTGTCTATGACTGGTATTCAAGATTGTAAACTAACCAACGGGGTATATAAAGATGGACTTCCTGATCTACTTGAATCACTTAAGGCAGAAGCTGTGGCAACAAACAAGAAGTGGGCTGAGAAACTTGGGATTAACCAAGCAGCCGCTATCACTTGTGTTAAGCCTAGCGGCACTGTGTCTCAGCTTGTGGATAGTGCTTCTGGCATACATGGAAGGTTTGCTCCTTATTATGTTAGGCGGGTCAGGGCTGATATTAATGATCCTTTATGCAGCGTACTCAGCGATGCGGGAATAGAATCAGAGGTCGATGTCAGATCACCCTCAACACTGGTGTTTAGCTTCCCACAGAAAGCACCAACAGGGGCTGTGATGTCTGCATCTCAGACAGGGATGGAACAGTTGGAGCTGTGGGATGTATATCAGAAACATTGGTGCGAACATAAACCATCTATTACTGTATATTATAGAGATGATGAGTTTCTTAATATTGGCAGTTGGCTTTATAACAATTTCGATGATTGTAGTGGTGTGTCATTCTTGCCTTTTAGTGATCACTCATATGAGCAAGCACCCTATGAAGAGATCAACAAGGAACAATACAAGGAAATGAAGAAGGCAATGCCTAATAGCATTGAGTGGGACATCACAGAAGCAAGTGATGTTACGGAAGGAGCGCAGACGTTAGCATGTACTGGAGGAGCATGTGAAATCTAGCAGATAAAGAAAAGCCCCTGTGCCATCATTGGCGTAGGGGCTTTGTTGTTACTGGTGTTTGATAGTCTTTGCTATCTTCTCACCACTACGGCCTACAACATACCCGCCTAGACCTAATTGTAGAAGCATCCATGCCTCGTCCCTGAGAGGGGTTGCTAGTAATCCTAGCGAATCTCCAACAGCAAGTACCATAAACGTCAGCATTGTTATAGGCCGCCATGATGACGCTATCCAATTCTCTGAGGTTGCCTCACTGTTTACTATCGTAGCACGAGCAGTTAACGCTTGTGTCTCGTAATCAAATACACGCTGCATCGCTGCTGCCTGTACCTCTAGCATCTTAGTCTTAGCTGCTAGTCTTTCCTCTTCTGATGTATGCAGGTCATCTATCAATCCCGCTGCTGGTTTAAAGATACCAGCTATCAAGTCTGTTACGCCTATCATTATATGCTCTCCACTAGGTCTTTAATTATGCCAGAGGCTGGGAATCCTTGGGTTACGTCAGTTAACACAGCGCCTATCACATCGTCTGGCGAGAGTGAGCCTGACAATATAGCTCCAATACCTGACAACAAGTCATTAGCTTTACTGGCAGCAGGGCCAAGCAGTACACTTGTTGGGTCAACACCCCAGTTACTAGCGCGTAAGGGATCAATTGCAAACGATAGACCACCAATGTAAGTAATTGCAGACAGAACATGAGAGGTTGCTGTCTTATCTTCCCACTTCTCTATGTCACCTGTCTTAGCATACTCACGTAAAGCAGATGCCATGATCTGAGTGGCAATCATCATGCCTATGTACGGAGCAAGTACTGCTGCCTTACGCATCTTCTCTGGAGTAGTTCCATTAGCTATCAGCTGGTTATACCAACCCTTCATAACTACGTTGTTAAACACAATAGAGAATGACTTCAACTGTGCCAGTAGCTTGAACCGCTCATCAGACATCCAAGCAGGTTTCTGTACCATACGGGGGCGTATAACTGTGTCTTCTACTACGTTAAGAACACCCATCTTGAACTGCTCATTATAATACTTGTCTCGCTTAGAGCCTCTGCGATACCAGTTATGAGCTTCTATTATATTAAGACCTGATTCAGCAAACTTATCACTTATACGAAGCTGTTCGTCTACATTACCCTGTGCTACTGCCGTATCATAGTTAACAAGCTCAGCTTTAAACGCCTTCTCACCTTGAATAGCAGCCGTTATACGTAGAGCCTGAGTAAACTGAGGAGTACCTGTTAGATTAAAGAACATATTCTCTATGTCACTAATCTTACCGCCTATCTCATTATCCCCTAAACGGGCAGCAGCCGTGTTCTTCAAATCGTAGTTAGATATACCTAAGTCTGCTACAATACCTTCTTGAACCAAGTTAGCTGCTTCAGTTTGAGTTAGCCCACGCCCATGTTTAAACTGCTCCTTAACAATCTTAGCCGTTAGCTTACCCGCTAAAGTTATAGTCTTAGCTCCCTGCTGCACCTTAGACTCCACAACGAACACCTCAGCCAAGGAAGGAAGAAGGGAGAGTGGTAGTAAGGTTACAGATAAACCCGCTCTAACGGCATTCTGTGCGGTTCTAAGGGTATCCCCCTGACTAACATCTAGGTTACGGATAGGGATACGTTGAGACAGGTTCATCATGTTAGCCATTTCAGCCACCACTACCTGCTCATCAAACGACAAACCCTGAGCCTTAGCATCTCTGATAACTTCAGCAGCTTCCTTGTAGAACAACTCATTATTAGAACCGAACCGCTTAGCGTGACCTAACCTCTCTGACATCATCTCAGCATAGGAGTATATAGAGTCCTGAACGCTGCTATTCTCGTTAGTCCAATTAGTCCAGAAGTCTTGAGGAAGTTCAGACAACATACGATGTGTTTCAACAGCGTTCTGAGTATTAACTCTGGCGTTACCATTACTTCTAACTGAAACTAATCTCTTATCTACAATAGTTTCTGCTTGTTTCTTAGCAGCTGCCTTTTGCTTATCGGTAGTTAGCTTCTTCTTCTTTATTATCTTATTAGTTTCTTTAGTTACTGCTTTATCACGAGCTTTGTTCTGCTTCTCTACAGTAGTATCGTAGTTAGTTATAGAGTCCATACTAGTCTGAGAACCAAAGTGTTCATAACCCTGCTGCTCAATACGCTTTACATACGCCTCTACTTTATCAACAGTTAAGTCAATACCTTTAGCATTAGCTACTTCCATAGCCTCGTTTATAAACTGCTGACGATTTGTTTTAATCTTCTTGTAATCTAATCTACCATACAGAGGCATATAAGTACCTCCTTCAAACAAAGTGATATCGTCACCTAGTATCTTAGAGTCTTTCTTTATATTACCATCTAAGAAAGTAGCAAGAGCATTAGAGGCTTTCTTAGCATCCGCAGACAGAGCAGAGTATGCTTCATTCTTAGCTGCTTTCTCTTCTTTAGTAGACTCTGGCATTACTCTATGACTAGCCACCGAATCAGCGTCTTTAGGTGCAAGCTCTCCAAAGGGAGTAAGCAACTTAGTATACTGAGACTGAAATTCAGCTACCTCTATGTGGACAGGACGTATCCCTTGTCTACGGGCAAAGTCCCCACTTGTCTGAGTAAACTTACCTACAAACTCACGAGCTTTATTAGTAGGTATCTTAGATACAATCTTGCTAGGTACGTCCCCCAGCACTACACCCAGTGTCCTATTATATAAATGAGGTACCTTTGAGTCAGTAACTGGTATTCTTTCTTGAACCTTGTTTACCCGACCATCAGGAGTAATAGTAATTATGCCCTCATCTACCTGATTAGCTATTGATCTATCAGCAGCTGCTTGACCTTTAGATACAATACTACCACCTACACCAAAAGGTAAGCCCAACACACCGCCAACCAGAGCTTCTACCGCAGACTCTTTCAGAGACTCTTCAACGTCAAGCTCATCCCAGTAGGAAGTAGCATTAGCAGCAGCAAGAGTAGTTGAGAAATCTTGCACACCCTCTGTTAATCCCGAAGATAGGGAAGATATACCCGCAGCCTTAGCCATAGAAGGAGTCGCGTTTGACCTAGCTCTACGATAAGAAGCATAAGCAGCAGAGTCACCAGACTTAAGGCTTTTAATAAGCTCAGGAGACATCTGCTTAAACGCAGGAGATAAAGCCTTAACAAACTTAGCAGCAGCCAGAGGCTCTAACGCACCTAAAGCAAAACCAGTACCAATGTCTGCCATAGAAGCATTGTATGCCTCGTCCATGTCCTCTGCTTTTAAACCAATATCACCTACGTTCATAAGGCCAGAGGTTAAACCACCTGCTACCAATGCACCTGTAGTACCTGATGCACCTACTAGAGGAGCCAGAGGAGCAGCAGCAAATGCAGGTAGTGCAACACCAACAGTACCTACACCTCTAGCCACTTGATCCAGTAAACCTCTGAAGGAGAACTCACCATCTTCATACAGAGGATGTGCCTTCACCATGTTTACTTCTGCTAAGTTCTCGTTCTTGGCATCAACCATAGCCTGTCCGAATGCGCTGTCTGCGAATCCGAACGCCTCTGCTAGTGATTGACCACCCCTGTACAACAGCGCCTGACCTAAGTCAACTCCCGCTCCTACTTGATCTGCTATTCCATCAGGGCTTTGACTAATGTTACGATCAAACTGCTGATCAGCGGCAGTCCATAGTGAATCAAAGTCTATAGCTTCTGACATTATTTAGTTCCCATAAGTTTCTTTGTAGCTCTATTTATTGCCTTATTTACATTATCCTTCTCAATCTCGTCTCCAGTCCATCCTTGACCAACACTAACAAAGTTCTTAATCCAAAACTGACGAGAATCATGGTCTAGTCCTCGTAGATATCCTGAAATCTTAGGATTACCCAGCATATATTGAGATATTACTTTCGTGTTTCCTTCATCAGCACCTGCTACCTGTAACTCAGAAGAAAGAGCATCCACTGATTCTCTAAAAGTTAATTGGTTAGAAGCAGCAGCTGCGATATCATTCTTACGTCTGTTCGACTGTTCCCGCATAAGAGCTAATGCTAAAGTTGCATCTTTATACTTCTTAGCTTCAGCTATCGTAGCTTCATCTTTCCTAGATGCAATACCTGCCTGTAAGCCCCTACCTAAGTTAGCTAAAGTGCCTTCACCGCTAGACGAACCTGCCAACATAGCAGCACCCATAGCCATCAAGTCAACACGCTCGTTAACAGCATCGAACCAGTTATCAGCACCGCTACCTTTACCCGCTGAGTTATCAAGAGCAGAGGTGTCTTTAAGTTTAGTCTGAATCTTAGCTGTACCTAAACCTAAAGGGTCATTAACAGCAGAAGAAATGCTAGGGTCTATTGTAGTCGTACCTGTTGCCCCTTTCTTAACCTTATCGTCTGTTGTGCCTGATGAGGATAGTTTAGACTTAGCTTTGTCCTTAGCTTCAGTGTAAGTAACACCTTCCTTTCTTCCGGTCAAACCACCTACAAAGTCAGAGTCAAGAATATCTGTTCCTACATTCTCTACAGCAATAGATGCCCGATTAACAGGATACATTAAGTGACGAGCAATATCTGCGGGAGCTGCTCGAACCGCTGCCCCTAAATCATAGGAACTATCGGGTAGAGACATATCAGGTAGAGACATATTAGGTAGATATTGAGAGATGTCAGCATCTGCGATACGTCTTTCCTTGTCAAGGTTATACTCATCCTGTAAGATGTCAGTATCAACAGCACGTTGATTAATAAGAGACTGTGTTGCTTGACGATTAGCTACTGGATCATAAGCTGGCGCTCTTAGATTAGCTAGATAACTTACAGCATCTGCCACTCCTCCTACTCCTTTACCTATTAAGGCAAACGGATTAGTAGAAGAGCTAAGTATTTCTCTAGCTGATCTTTGATCTGGTACATACCTAGAATTAAAGTCGTCATCAAACTCAGAACCGAAAGGTATGTGTTGAGATGCCGCAGTAGGTAAAGTATAGTTAGGAGATACCCTTCCTTGAAGAACTGTATTTAACATAGCTGGAGTAGCACCTAGCTGTAAAGCCTGATCAATAAGCTCCTGTTCTCTTTGATCAAAGTCAGCTAATGATACTCCCGCTGGGAGATAGGCAGCCATTTGAGCTTGTCTTTTAGCCGTCACCGGATTAGTTGAAACCAAACTATGAAATATAGGAACTCTTGCCATTATACACCTACCTTGTTAAACATATTAACTTGCTGCTGTTGCATTTGTTGCATTTGAGATACCAGCAAAGACTCCAGCAAGTCTGCTTCTCTGTTACGTCTAGGATGTAGCTCGACATTCTTCCACTCGTCAGGGTCACGTAGCTTAGTGATAGCTGTCTGCAAGTCACCGCTGATAACTGCCTTCATTGTCTTGTACTTAAGAGCAGCAGCACCATAGTTATGCAGCAGCGATAGAGCCACTGCCTGTTGTTGTGGTGCTAGTGAATCAAACTTAGGGAATGCATTGCGTAGCTTCTGCTTAGACTTCTCGATATGTCTACGAGTAATGTTCATAGCTATCTCAGCGGGGATGTCAAAGTGTCCCAGCTCATACTCAATAGCTACAGCGTCATCGCCCTGCTTACCTACGTAAGGAAGCATAGCAGACTCTAAAGCATCAGGTAGTCCCAACGCCTTGTACTCTCTCAAGTCCATCTGACCAATGTCAATACCACCACCAAAGGTTAAACCAGACTTGCCAATAACAAGACCATTCTTCTTTGGTAGATACGTTCTAGTTTCAAAGCCTTCTTGCTGCATTAGAAACTGGATTACTGCGTCATCTTTATTCATCATTTACCTGCTTACTAAGTTAGGCTGAAAGGGGCTACAGGAGAATAGTTACCACCTGCTGGGTTATAAACAGGTAGACTAGAACTAGCACCGCCCATCATACCGCTAAGGAAGTTACCCCCTAAGCTACCACCACCTGTTACAGGCATTCCTGCCACAGCTAGGCCAATTCCTAAAGCTGCTCCAAACGGATCACTAGCGTTCTCAGTGGTTTGTGTCTCAGTACCAGTCATGTTAGACTCGCCTAGTAAAGGATTAGACCCTAAGAAGGAATAGAAGTCTGATAGATTTGTACGAGTAGCATCACGAGGAGCATTGAACATACCAATCTCATTCATAAGCTCTTGCTGCGACCTAACACCACGCTGACCAGCAATCTGACCCATAACATCAAAGCCTCTCTCACCGACTTGCAACGCCATAGGCAGTAACCCTTGGGCTTGTAGTGCAAGCTGCTGTTGTTCCAATGCTGCGCTGGTTATGAATTGCTTAGTGTTACGATCAATCTCACCACCTAGCAAGCCAAGACCTTCCATACCCTCACTGCCACCATACTGCCCTATTGCTGTACCCTGCTGAAATAAAGGAACAGCTTGTCTTTTAAACTGAACACCAGACTCCTCTAATATATCTGCCATCTGTTGTTGGAAGATAGAGTTATTCTCAAGGTCACCAGACATCAACATATTATTAAGATTAGTCTGCTGAGTATTAATCAAATCAGTTAGACCACCTGTAGGGCTATACATATCAAGCAAACCCTGTTGAGCCTGTGATATTAACGGGTCTTCATCAGCAAGCTGCGTACCTTGATAGATACCTTGAGTGCCTTGGTTATATAGATTCTCAGCACCTGATAATGCATTAACACTAGAAGCTCTAAGCTCTTCGCTTAATCTAGTTTCCTGTTCGCTTTCTGTAGTTGTTGTGCTTCCACCACCTGACATCTTAAAACTCCTTAATCATTAATACTCTGTCACAAGAATAATCAGGAAGCAGTTTAAGCCATCCTTTCCTACCTTGTATTTCAATTCCATCTAATCCTTTTGACTTAGACCACTCTTCTATTTCGCTAATTAAATGTACCCAATCTTCAGCACCATCACCACCTAGTAGATGTATAAGCAATCTCTTAGTGGTTGGGTATGTAACAAGATTAGTTACTACAATACCTACTACATCTTCCTCAGTAATTAACCACAGCTGGCTATCACCTTTCTGAATACTAGTTAACACGCTTTCAACAGTTACTTCAGGTGCTTTGACTAATACCTTATTCAAGTAATGTAATACTTTATCTTTGTTACTAACCAGTTCATCTATTGTAGTAACTCTTGTAACCTTATACGTCAATTGCTTTACCTGTTACATTCAAGTCTATAGTGTCAAAGGTTACATCAGTAGTGCCTGACGCTAGTGACATCTTAACTGTGATGGCCTGTCCTGCATTCACTGTACCATTAGAACTAAAGCTAATAGGTAAGTACTGCGACCCGCTAAAGTCTATAGTATGTTGCGTCCCTGATATTAAAGTACCATTAAGGTACAATCCAATAACAGCAGCAGAAGTACCTCCACCATGGCGTTTAACATTAGCACTGAAGGTTAACGTATACTTACTGTCAGACAGGAAAGTAATAGTACCTGCTGAGTGACTAGCCGTCATACCTTCTTCATCTGCACGTACAGTGTCATACGCTGTGATGGTAGCAGGAGTGGTGCTTAGTGCCATAGTAGCCCCTGCCGTAGCTAGGAACATACCTGTCTCATGTATCTCGCTAATACCACCAAGGAACCTAGCGATACGCTGTAGCTCATTGTTTATATATACAGGGTACGCTTCCATATCCTGCGGAGGAGGTAGAGGCATATACTCAAGTCTCATGCCATACCCTCATGGCTGTACTCAATGCTGTATCCAGTTAAGGCCCATACATCATCACTAGCTGATTCAAACCTAACGCCTATGTATCTACCACTCTTACGGAAGTTAGCTTTGTAGTCTTGACCTATCACAAAAGGATGCGGATCAGACCACGACACACCTTCTCCCTGTCTGTTCTCTGAACCCACATATATGTTTACATCACCCTCACCCGTGAAGTGCGGATAGATAGCGTTAACATACTTGACTCCCTTGTCATCGCCAAAGTCAATACCTTCTCTCTCAGCAGAAGAGATATAAGTAGTGCTGCTATTAACAGTCAGTCCTGTGTTGCCTTTGTAGAACTTAGGAGTATCGTACCCAACAATAAACAAAGACTTGTTCGATGGGTTGAATCGTTCTTCTCCCCACGGGGTTGAGTCAGTGTCCCAGTAACCAGAGTCATTGTCCCAAGTAGCAGGGTCAGTTGTTTCATTAGCTATCACGCCAGTAGATATATAAGAAACACCTACAATGTCTCTCTCTGACCATGCATCAACTTCCCAATTCCACACCAATGCTTTGTTGGCAGCGCCATTAGCACTATCCTGTGTAGGGAAGTAAACCCAAATCTCTTTACGAGGTACGTCAGCGACACACTTAACCTTATCTACATGATCAGGATTAATCTGGGTGTACAGAGCCTTAGACATCTTGCTGGTTATGACAGACTTCTTAGAAGTACCATCATGTACATAAACATCACTGACACCTACAACAAAGTGCTTGCCGTCAAACTCAGTAACGCAATCACGAGAAAGAATACCCGTATCATCACTAAACACTTTCCTAAATGAGAATATAAAGTTACCGCCTATGAACTGCATAGCCCATACTGCGTCACTTTTGTAAATAAAGAACGTATCGTTGAGCGCAAGCCCATCAATACACCGACCTGCTGTATCTGGTAGAATGTTGTAACCAGCCTGTACCGCTGGGTCTACCGCATCCCATGAAGCAGGTATACCACCTAGAGGAGCTGTATCACTCCACTTAACCATTGAAGGGAAAGCCTCTGAAGAATTATCAACTATATCTAAAGCAATCAAGTAGTTCTTAAACGGACGTACAACACCTGTAGTCCAACCTGTAGGCCACGCTGTTAGGTCTGCCATCTTGCTAGAGTTAGGGCTATAGAACTGAGGAGCATCCTTTCTGTTGTTCATTATTAAAGCGCCATTAAAGATAGAGGAAGTCCATCCATCTTCATAGTCACCAGTATAGTCTACGTCTGAACCAGCTGTCTGCCTAGTTACATTGACATTAGTGTTACCATCTGTTCTGTATATCTTGTCTTCACTAGCATAGAACCAAAAAGGCGCATTGTAGTCTGTCCAAGGCACAGCAATAATAGGCGTAACGGCAGGGGTTGCAAAGACTGCCTCATATCCTAATGCTCTGTTGGTGCGGTGGTTATCAAAGTCAATATTACTTACTGCACTCCATATCTCATTAGGTAGCTCATACGGGGACAGGTCAATGTTAACCCCTCGCGGTCTTGATATTTCTACCTTCTTATATGGCATGATTAAGCAGTCCTTTTCCAACGATAGACAATACAGTATGGAGGCATGTTCTCGTGTGCGGTTCCACTACCTTTAATTGAGGTAGTACCACTAAAGGTGTGGGTGTGATTACCTACAGTTGATGTATTCCCTGTTACTGTACTAGAATCTCCATTAGCAGCTCCAGCAATACCCGACCCTCTTGCATATTCATATGTGTAGGTATGGTTGTGAGATCCGTTTGAACCTGTTGAACCACTAAAGGTATGGCTGTGGCTCGGCATCTGTGCGGTAGCCAAAGTTACAGCCTTAACACCACCCGTGTCATTAATGCTGTCAAAAGAACTATCACCGCTATCCTGACCTACAGTAACTCTACCATTTCCATACCTTTCCCAAGTAGTACCAGAAAAGTGTGTACTAGGATTAGCACTAGATGTGGATTCATAGATAGTTCCAACAGGATATATCACATCAAAGATACCTCCTGTTAAAAGGTTAATATCAGCTGCCGTAGCTGTAACTGCTGCTGAACCAAGGTTAGGGAATTGTGCTTTCAATACACTCTTAAGAAGACGTATATGATTATCTCCCTGAGCCTTGCTGTCAGTCCCTAGTGGATTATTTGACACTAAGTCAGTTATGTATGTTGCCGTTTCAAGTCCCATTATAGCCTCTTAATTATTTACGATATTTAGCTGTCTTCTTAGCTATCTTCTTATTCTTTGCTACTCTCTGCCCTCTCTTAGGCAAAGGCCGCTTCTTATCTTTACAACCACATGACTTCTTCATAGTACTACCTCTTAGACTTAGCGCCAGAGCATTTCCAACGCTTACGTGAAAGGTTGTTAGGAGTGTTGGGATCGTTCTGCTTCTTCTTAGGCAGACGCTTCTTAATCCCAAGGCTACGAGCGCAATAGCTATCGCCCTTAGATGTGCCGGGTTTTACTCTGGGGCCACCACCTTTAGCCTTACCTGCTTGTCCGTAACTAACCTTCTTACCACTAGAAGTTATCTTTACCTTTGCTTTACCTTTACGAGGTTTTCTAGTAGCCATTACTTATCCTCATCTTTTGTTTCATTAAATATACTTTGCATAGTATCAGACTCATATATCCTAATACCTAACCATACAATCGTCAGCAAAGACGCTGTAGGCGGTAGCCATGCCGCTAGTGATGCTACTGCTGTTGACGCTGCTGCTACATCTAACATATCTTTTGTTTGCTCATCCATTTGATTGACCTATAATCCAAGAAATTACAGAGTACAAACCAAAGGCTAATATGGCTATGCCTGTAATCTGTACTGTGTTCCAAAACACTGCTTTACGTTTACGCTCCTGTGCGTATACAGTCTTCTCACGCTGATCTTTAATCTTCCTACGTAAAGCTACTAGCTCAGAGTAACCATTAGGGCCATACGTATACATCAGGAGTTCTCTGAGTTCCTTCTCTTGTTGCTGTACTTTCTTGTTATGGGCATATATCTGCATTGCCTCTTGCTCAATAGACTGTCCTGAAACAATCTTCTTAAACAGAGGCGGGTTCTCAACTCTACGTTGACATTCATTTAAATCACTTACAGCTCCGTACCAACGAGCTATCTGTCCAAAGGTATCCTCTACACCACGACCAGCAGCTACCATACGCTTGATAGTACCAAATGCATTAGTGGCTATGCTGATGGCTGTGACTGGATCAATCATTATAAAGCCTCTGTTATTCCGTAATCACTCATTGCGTAATCTTCTGGGTAATCTACAGTTAATGCGGGTAACTTAAAACCTTCGTGCAATTTCCCTGCTTGTTCCATTTCATCTAACTTCATTAGATACCGCTGCATCCAATGGTAATCAGCACCTCCCTTAGATACAGATGCAACAATTCCTGCGTAAGTCTGATCGTAAAGATACGTTGCGGGGCTTTCGTCAGTTGTCTTAACATCAAGATTACCAAGCTTTGCCTGATGCTTTAACTCAAACATATTTAGGGTATCTTCACCAACTACTATGTCTGCATCGAACCTAAACTGTGCCGCTTCTTTACTGATCCATGTGACGCGAGAATGTGCTTCAGAGTCTTGACAGTACTTCTTACTTTGACCATAGTATTGGTAATGTAAGTCTTGATAAAACTCAGCAGTCTCGTTATCCAGTAAATGCGTATCCTTGAAATGTGTCACATAGTCAAAAGCTAACAACTCGTCATACTTTACTGTAAACGGCTGTGATATATATGTAGCATCGTCTGCAAATCTAATGCCTTTCTGATTTAAAAGTAGTAACGCATCTGGAGGGTTATTGATAGTCTCTAAGTTCTTATAAAACCACACCCCATGTGGGGTTAATAAATCATCACCATCTACCAAAACACAGTAATCATTATCAGAAGCTAAGAAGAGATCAAGAACAGCATTCTTTCCAGTAGCAGGAGTACCATCACATTCTGTTATGTAATACTCAATGCCTTGAGACTCGCAGAAGCTTTTAACTATCTTCGCATGATCAATGTCACCCGTATTAATAACAACAACAGCGTCTTCCGGCTGTAGGTTACTGTATCTATAATTAAAGTGTCTCTTTAATGCAGAATAGTCATTTGATGTTAGAATATAAAACTGCAATTTATTCGCCTTCTGATAAGTCAATGGTATGGATAACTATAGCTTCGTTTAAAGCGTCTTGTATTTCGTCATTTTCTAAATCAATAATATTAACTTCGTAATACTTGTCATCTTTACTGAAGCAAGCCCACTCAGCTTTCGGTTCTTTCCTAATTTGATATTCAATCACATCATTCTCCATTATCTAAAGATCACAAATCTAAGCGCACCTGCACTCTGGCCTATAGGATCAACTGTATTTGCGGAAAGAATCCATGTCCAACTAGAGTAATTAAAGTAAGAATCAGAAGAGTATGTTGCATTAGAACGCTGTAAATTGGCATGCGGAACATTGGGATACCCTGAAGTGTTGGTGGGTCTTATTTCCATCTTAGAGAATCCAGTGTTGCCATAGCTGCGGCCCTGTATAGCAATACTTATTTCAGTACGCCCCCCACTTAGGCTTTTTCTTTTTAACCAATAATAGCGATTAGTGTTGTTCCTAAAGTTGCAGGTATTGTCAGACAGGCTACCCATCTGGCCCCAATAGTATCTGTTATCTCCGTATCCATATTCAGATGTAGTGCCATTTCTCTGGACATACAGCACCTGCCTATCTACTCCCGCCTCTTTATTATAGAAATCGCTGACAGAAATAGTCTGTTGGTAATATTGATTCTTTCCGGCAAGGTTTCTATGTATAGAATCGCCTAAAGCCTGATTGTTCATACTGCCGTAACTCATGCCCCTCGATTCAATTGTTATGTCTTGGAAACTTAGAGTACCTGAAGAAGGTAGAGCCATTAGATGTCTCCCCAAGGGAGATCAGTTTTCTCTGTAGGGTTCAGTTTAAGTTCCAGTGCGGCAGTAACACCTTGTTCTAGTTTACTTACTTCTTCATCGCCTAATGCTGTCTTTACCCATTCGATAGCTTGAGGCTCAGTAACATCTGACCAATCAACAAAACCTTCAGCACTAGGATCTGTAGCGTCTAAGTCTATAGCCCCATAAACTCTTTCGCGGTGTAGTTCTCTGTCGTTTTCTTCTACACCACCTACCCACTCCAGAGCAAGTAACTCCCAATGAACTATAGAAATAACACCTGTAACTTTATCAGCTTCTAGCGCATTAACTTGCCAACTAAATTGCATTCTATTTCTCCAAGTTCTGTAAACGTAATTCAAGATCATCCACTTTCGCAGATAACTCTTTTACCGCTTCAATTAACAATGGCGTTAGCTTTTCATAGGATACAGTCTTGTAGTCTTTACCTAACGCAGAGGGGCTGACAATCTCTGGCAGTACCTTCTCGACCTCTTGCGCTGATACACCAACCTCTAGCCCGTTCTGCTCCGCTCCTGCAAGTATTGCAGTTTCGTTGGGCTTAAAGTAATAACCATTGAGCGTGTTCAGCTTTTCAAGAGGGTTATCAATCTTGCCTTTAAAGTCTTTAAGGCGTTCATCAGAATAGTAAGCTGTGATATTACCAGTAGCTACAATAGACCCTACAACATGTAACGCTTGCGCGGGGGCTGTAGTTCCAATTCCTACCCGTCCGTTAGACGCACACCTCATGGTTTCCCCAGAGCTGCCTCGTCTAAATGTCATATGTTGGCCGCTACCGAAAGAAGGAAGATAAGCATCAAGTTTTGTAGTGCCGCCATATGGAGTTACTGAAAAGCCCGAGTCAGTGCCAGAAGTATTCTTGCAACTAAGTATTGGGCCTGTACTTGTCGCAATTTCTAAAGCTACCCGACCAAGGGTGTCTATGCGCATACGTTCTGTGCCAGCAGTAGAAAACCCTATAGTGTTGGTAGTGTCTTGGAATAGCCCTGTATCCCAGTCATAGCCAATACATAGTCTAGGAGCCGCTGCTGTAGTAGTTCCAGCCGCTGCTGTTGGTTTAATTCTACCTGAAATCCCTATGTCACCAACAATATCTAATTCTCTGGTAGGCGATGCAGTCCCTATGCCAACTTGTCCAGAGGAGTCTATGACTAGCTTGGCGCTTGTACCTCCAGCATCAGTTGCGTTGCCTGCGTCTGCACCAATAAAGAAAGCATCACCTGCAATCGAAATGTTTGATATGGATGCTGAGCCAGTAAGTGAACCAATTGTTGTAGAAGAACAGCAATCTGAACAAACGGAATTGCATCGCATCAGAGTTTTAATCTCAAGCCCTGAACCGATTGCAACGAAGAACGGTGAGGAACTCATGCTCGAAGAAGGCGATGTACAATTTGTAGATGCAGACACTGCTGAGTGGCTCATCGAATCCGGTGTTGCAGAAGCCGCTTCACTCTGATGACGACGATCCATACGTTGTGTCAAGGACCTGAAAGGCTCGTGAAACAGCCTTACGGCATTCACGAGTAAAGGCAGATAATATTCGTTGAACGAATCAGTTGACTGAGCGCATCGAAAGTTCGATGCTCACGGTATCAGGGATTGGAATACGTGTCACTTGGCGCAGAGCAGATTCGCCCTTACCAGATGTGATGTCCATCTCAAGAAGTCGCTTGTGAACACGGAGTTCCCAGTGATCGTATGTCTCAACGCCTTCACCATCAGGTGCTTTGCGTACTGGGACAACAAGGTGACGAGTCGGCAACGGGATAGGACCTCGTAGAGAGATTCCGCCGGTGTCGCAGATGGTCTTAATCTGGCTAGCAACGTTATCGATATCTCGATGGTTTTGGCCGGTGAGCTTGATAATCGTGACTGCTGCCATAATGATTCCTTCCGATTCCTTCCGATTTCTTCAAGTGATGAATCACTTCTTGTCAATCTTCAAACAAACGCCTGCTGCGACGGTCTTACCCATGTCACGGATAGCGAAGCGAGAGAGTTCAGGGAACGTGTCCATTTGCTCAATAGCCATTGGCTTGTTAGGTTGGAAACGGATGAGGCATGCGTCACCAGTCTTGAGGAAAGACGGGTTAGCTTCCTTACCGGATTTGTTGGTCTTCTCAAGGAGTTCGAGGAATCGAACAGCGACTTGAGCGGTGTGTGCGTGGAATACTGGTGTGTATCCGACGGAAACAGCCTTTGGAATGTCCATCAATTGGATTTGTCCGACGAATGTTTCGTCGTGACGAACGAACATAGGTTCGCTGTCAGCGTATCCAGCAACGTCACCACGGCGGATGTCGACTTGTGCAAGGCCACGGACGTTGAAACCAACGTTGTCTCCAGGCTCTGCCTTAGGGACCATGGTGTGGTGCATTTCGATTGACTTGACTTCTGCAGACTTCATCGACGGGTTGAACACAACGGTCTTTCCGACGTTGAGGGTTCCAGTTTCGATCTTTCCAACAGGCACTGTTCCGATACCGGAAATCTTGTACACGTCTTGGATTGGCAAGCGAAGTGGCTTGTTGATTGGCTTGCTCGGCATTGTGATCTTGTCAATGGCTTCGAAGAGTGTTGGTCCGTTGTACCATGGGCACTTGTCGGACTTGTTGAACACGTTGTCGCCGTTCAAGGAGGAAGCAGGAATCATTGGGACATCGTCCGGCTTGAATCCAGCCATCTTGAGGAGGTTGCCGACTTCTGTGCAGGCAGCCTTGTACTTGTCTTCTGACCAGTCGACACCAGAGATGTCCATCTTGTTCACGTGGACAATCAGTTGCTTGACACCAAGTACCTTGGCGAGGAAAGCGTGTTCCTTGGTTTGGGCGTTGACACCGTCGTTTGCAGCGCAGAGAAGCACAGCAGCGTCAGCTTGGGATGCACCGGTGATCATGTTCTTGACGAAATCTCGGTGACCTGGGGCGTCGATGACAGTCCAGTAGTAGGTTGGGGTGAAAAATTCCTTGTGAGCGACGTCGATGGTGATACCACGTTCTCGCTCTTCCTTTAGACCGTCCATCACGTAAGCAAGACCGAATCCAGCCTTACCGGATTCTGCAGCGAGCTTCTCGTTCTTTTCGATGACGTGGCCTTCGATGTGTCCGGAGTCCAAAAGTAGACGTCCGACGGTTGTTGACTTACCGTGATCGACGTGGCCGATGAACACGATGTTTAGGTGAGGCTTGTTCTTATCTTCCCATTGACTTCCCATGGTAATTGCTCCTTAGCGAGTCATCCGAACCACCACCCCTATTTGAAAACCGCGACGCGTGATTTCCACCTAACTATTGGCATAAAGAGGGGACTCCGCTTGATTTCCTCGTCTCCAAACGAGCCAAAACGATTTCCACCCGCCTTCACTCGGAACCGCGGATAGAGCCGTCGTTTTCGACCTTGTACAGTCGTACTGTGCTTGTAGCACCGCTGATCGCCTTTGGACTGCCAGAAATCGCAACAACGCGTTGACCTGGTTTGATGATCCCTTGTTCGACGAGCGTTTCAACGGCGGCTTGCATGGTTTGAGAGCCACGCTCGTATTCTTTGACAAGCAGACTTTCAACACCGGGCAGCAACTGAATTCGGCGGGCTGCACGGATGCGGTCGCTCACAGC
>ENA-OSIY01000270-OSIY01000270.1-marine-metagenome-genome-assembly--contig:-NODE-270-length-30354-cov-14.314959_pt1 | contig 30354 bp, 49 predicted proteins | sample MGYA00237884_ERZ534233 | MGnify/ENA primary metagenome ERZ534233 (study PRJEB26412, sample SAMN06343840) | marine metagenome | isolation source: estuarine water | place: USA: Columbia River Estuary... | reverse complement strand
TTGGTTAGGGTTTTCTTTTTCTGGAAATATTGGTCTATCAAAACCTTGTTCATCGCACCATTCATACCATTCACCCCATCTTTCGGGGTTGCATAATCCTGATTTTAATATTGCTTCCAATATTTTATTATCATTTGGAAATTGATCATAATCCGGGTTGAATTCAAAGTTTAAGTCAATGTCTAATGTATGCAGAATTTTTTCAGCCCATCCTTTTTCTTCTGTATTTGTCACAAGAAGTAAATAATCTGCCATATTTTCAATATAATCAACACACTCATCGTGTAGATTATTTAGATAATCATTCTCATCAGCTATTGGATATTCATTTAATTCGTCATGCCATTTCAATACTGCTTTGAAAGATTCAGTAATATTGTTTTCATTGTAATTTCCTGGCTCTTTAAGAATTTGGCAAATTAAACGATCAATTGAACCACAAGCCCAATGAGAAAATGTTTCAATTTTAAAATCATTAGGGTATCTGTTTATTAAATCATCAGTGATTGTTTTAAAGTTTGATCTTTGCATAATGCTAGAATCTCTTTGTTTATCAATCCCAGTAAAACCCCAAGTTATAAACATATCTTCTTCACCCCAATAACCAAAGTATTCAGGTCTTGTTAATGCTTGCAATGCAAGATTTACAATATCTTCTGTATCTATCATTTTAATATTCATCCTCTTCATAATGACCTAACTCTTTAAGAAATTCTTTTGCATCATCAAAACCGAATCCTCTATCAATATCAATAACTCCATTAGCAATATCTCTAAGAACATGTGCCGCAGCTTTATTTGTTATATTTTTATAACAATCATCGTATTCATCAAGCTCAAAATCAAATATCTCAAAATATTCTGTCCAAACAGTATCAATACCTACTAAAAACAAATTTCTTCCTTCATCTTCGGTTAAGTCTAACCATTCCAATGCTCTAACTTCAATTGTTTTTCCATCTTGAATAAGGGCAATGGGTTTAAAATTATCTTTCATTGCAGTTGCCCATCCAGCAATACAACAAGCAGTTCCACAATCTAAAGGTTCTAGTGTTTTAGTATTCTGTTGACTATTATGAATAATAGGATAAGAATCAGTTGACCAATAAGGTTTACCATTCCACATACCTTGTTCTATTTTTGTAGAAAGCCAATATTGCATTTCAAATTTGTGCTCTGGAAGATTTTCAATATAATCTGCCAGCTTTAACATTCTTTTTCTGTTCATTTCATTCTCCTATTGTCTTTTGATTCACTAAACATCATTGCTAAACTAATAAATATAATTGGTATAAAAATTAGAAATACAATTGCAAAACTAAATATCTTAATCATTTACTATCCCTAACTCTTTCATTGCTAGTTCATCCCAGCTTGCTGGTAATCTTTTTTCAATTTCATAAACATAACTATTGGCTTCTTCATTGTTTGTATTCCAATACATACAAACTTCACCATAAGCTCCAAAATCGTGGTTAAACCATTTTTGCTTAAATGTAATACCTTTGCTTTCTGCATCAACAAATGTACGGCTTAGTTGATTAATATAAGCATCCATTTCTTTCAATGCATCTTTGCGATAATTTTCATTACCAACTTGAGCACAATCTTCTTCAAAAGGTGATGGCCCAATTTCAATATATTCTTGCATTAGTTTATTCTTCCATTTCTATCTTTAAATACTTTTTGTTCATAACAGACAATACAAATATTATCTTCTGGTTCTTCTTCATACATTTCTTCACAGTTGTAACATTTATACATACATTATTTCAGTTTCCCATAAAAGCCAATCTGGATTAAATTCTAAATCTAGATCGCAAGTATAGTCTTCAACTAATTCTCTTTCTGGCATAAAGTCATCTACATCAAAGTTATTCCAACTATCAGTAATAGACTCAAATGAAGCCTCATCAACTTGAGATGCTTTTTTGATTTTTAAAAACAAATTCACTTCATCTCGTTTAGTGCAGCTTTCGCTTTCACATAAACAAAAAACTTCGTTTATATTGTTTTCTTTATTCTTACTGTTCTCCATACTCTTCTCCTTGTGTTTCGCTATCTCCATTGTCTTCTTCTTCATCTTCATCAAAGTCTTCAAACATTTCAATCCAGCATTTTGGGTGTATACCTGAAATCATAAGTTCTCTGTCTTCTTTTGGCATATTAGGAAAGACATCTTGAACATGTTCTTGTTTAATAAACAATCTTTGATATTCTTCATAATTAATACCAAATTGACTTTCTTCTCCACAATGATGACATGTTCTTTTAAAACCATAAATCTCATTAGTAATCATATAAACATTACCTCTCATTTTACTTCTACCTTTCTTTCTACTATAACTCTAGCTTCATATCTAACTCTTTTTGAAGGATTATCGTAAGCTAATGAGCCAGGTTCTGCCTTAGACATAACTGGTAGCTCATCTCTATAAATATAGACAGTTGCACCATTAACTTCAATATCTAATCGATACCCTTCGTAACCAATAAAATCAGCCATAGCTTCTTCTACTGTATCAAAAAATGTAACTACACCATTTTGATTTCTTGTTGCGTATGGAGTATCTTTCATAAGATATTCCTCTGGGATTCCGTCAATCATTTTCATTCTCCATTGTGTAATCGTTTGTTATATCTTCATTGATCATAAAGACTCTTTCTTTCATTTTTTGTTCAATACATTCATCACAAATCCAAATAAGCATTTGAGAAAGATCAAATTTAGAACCATAACCACCTTCAACCAAAACTTCAATTGCGTCATTTATCTCCATTAAAGAACTCTTTCCAAATGTTAAATAAGTAATTTGTTTTCCACAAGAAAAACAAGGGCACACTGTAATCATTTCCATTATTTGACCTCCAAATACTCAGGGAATTTTTTAAAAAACAAAAATGTTCTAATTTGATACAACATCATTTGATGTACATAGTTAGAAGCAATGCCTATTTTTATTGCATTGCCTACTCTCTTGTTTTGACTAAGGTTTTTAATTGCAGAGTCTTTAACTCTTTGTGCATAAAAACATTCTCTATCTTTTTTGATATGAAAAGAATTAATTGTTTTAACAATTTCTTTTCCAATTGTTTTGTTTCCAGATTTTGAATCAACTCCATAATCAGCAGAAAGGAAAACTTTAATTTCGTCTTCCTTCAATTGATATGAAACAAAATCGGGGTGTATTGATAATTGATAATGTGTAAATTTTTCATATTCCATCATTGACTTAAATCCTTTCCAGATTCAATTTGTTTTGTTTTTTGTTCACCACAACCTTCGGGACAATCAGTAAGTTGTCCTTTTGCTAATCTAAAAGAATGCATTGCAGTACCAGTTTTAATTTTGTGTTCACAAGATAGAATTTGAATTGCTTCAAATCTACCGGGAGCTTTTGTTTGTTTCATTTTCTTATCCTTCTAATAAGTCACTTCTTACATTTAAAGAAGTTAGTTCTGATTTCTTTATCCAAAAATAATTGCATTTATGAAGTAATGCCGGAGTATAAATCTTTCGGAATTCTCTTTCTCTTTTATCTAAGCCAATCCGATTACACTTTTCATCTAAGCAATAATCGTAACCAGCCTCAAATCTTTCATCTATAAATTCTAAAGAACAATAAATACATTTAGCCATTGTGATTTGCTTTCTTTTCTAATAGGTCAATCAGCAGCTTTTGAGTTTTGATGTAGTTATCAGCAATCTCTTGTCTTTTCTTTGCTGTGTCAATTACATTACCTAAACCACTAATCAAATCTGATTGCTTCTTGATAATCAACTCTTGTTCTTTTATTTTCTTCTCAAGACTAATGATCATCATTTCATAAATGACATCATCACCATTTGGATTTCTACTCATCTTATACCTCTACTGAAATTGTAATTACTGATTTATCTTTTGACCATCGTTTAGTGATGTCAATATTGTTATACAAAGCTGATTTGTTAATTGCTTTAATAACAGCTTCTTTTTCTCGATTATTTTGAATAGTAACTGGAATTTTAATTTGTTCTCCATATCTAATGTTTGAAATAATCTTATGAAACATCTTATCTAAATCTGTTTCAAATTTGATTTTTTCTTTTTGAAAAGAATAATGACCAATTTTGTTTAATACTTGCATGTTTTTTTCCTTATATAAAAAGCCGGGGCATTTGCCCCGGCTTTACCTTTACTTTATTTTGCTTGTTTTATTTTATGAATACAAATTCGTATTGATTAGTTTCACTATTAAAATCAACCATAACACTTCCGTCACCGTTGACATTTGTAAAAACATTACAATCATTGTCATCAGCAATCAATGTCATAAGATGAAGCTGATACTTCATTAATTCTGCAATGTTATCTTTACTCAAATGAGAAGCTGTACGGCAATACTTAATGTCGAGCATAACCCCTTTATTAAGAGAACGACTAATCTCAATTCTTGTCAAACCCATTTCTAAATCAGTTCCAGCATCATTACCCCAATAATTACGGTCAAGCAAATCTGAATCGTATAGGCTAGGGGTTTTCTTAGCAGTACGATTTTTACGAAAATTCAACTTTGACATTTCTGCAGCTGAAATCTTACGCACTTTTGGTTTTGCTTCTGTTTCTATTTCTTCACTCATTGTATTTACCTGTCCTTATCTTTGTGTATTTTTGATTGGTTAATAACAAGATCAATAAGAATAATTAATCTTTGCCCATCGTAATCATTTTTGCTAATCATTCCTCTTTCTAATTGATTAGCAATTTTATCAAGATGATTCATTGCTATATCAAATAGACTAGGCTTTTCATTTTCTGTTTCTATTGCTTCATTCATTTCTTCTCCAATATCCATTCTCATATACGCATCTCTTATGTTTTTTAAAGACTCAATTTTATGATTCAAGAGTCTTTCTACTTCTTTTTTTCTTTCCATTCCTCTTCCTTATTTCTTGTTTTCTTCGGCAAAATTTGTTCTAGGTGAAACATAAGAAGTAATGTTTACTGTTTCTTCACCAATAACTGCTTTTGTATTTATAGAACCATTAGAACGCAATTGTTTAGAGTGTGCCATAGGTTTAGGTCTTGACATAACTTTATTCGAAATTACAGCATTTTCAAAATAAGCAGGAGCTAAATGAGTAACATTTTCATTTACCTCATTCTCAGCTTTTTCGGCAGCTTTTTCGTAAAGATTTGCCAGTGCGACAAGATTTAGAATAAGACCTGCGTTAAAAGAATAGCCAAGATTTGTGTAAACCGTGAAGTAATCATTTGTCTGAGTAATACGGCAAATAATACCGTAATCCTTATCTCCATCATTTATTTCTAAACCCATTAACTTTTCGTCAATGAGTTCAGATTTACTTTTTTGTATTTCTGATGTCATAAATTGCCCTAAGCCTTTCATTAAACTTATCCTGAACTTATTTATTACCTTAGAAAATCTATTACTAAGGATTGCTTTCAGTCTATCAGTAAGAAAACGGATATGCTACACAGGAAATGGATATGATTTGGATATGATATTGATCAGTAAACTGGCCAGAAAACTGTCGAGAGTTATTATAAAACTTAAGATCAGTATTATATGCAGAGTTCTGATCAGAGATCGAAGAAGCCTGACCAAATACAGCTGCTAAGACTTTGGAAATCTTTCGCAGAAGCATTTGACCAGGCTTGATCAAAGTCCCATTAAACTTAATCGGAAATTTCTTGGTTAAATCATTAGCAAAATCAATTAATAAATTATTAACGCCCCGCTATTTTATTTAAACATACACGAAATTTTAGTATATATTTTTTGCACCCTGGACTCAGTAGGGATAAGTTGAGTTTTCAACTCACTTTCAATCTTTTGCGATAGCGTTTCTTTCAAGCCAATTCAACATGGTAGCCTGATATTTAAGCCTTCCTAAATGCAGCATTTCAATTGAAGGGTCAGTCCAAATTTTTCCACCAATTTCTTGCCAGTATCTACAGAAACCATAATCTTCAGATAAGAATCTATGTTTCTCCGGGTCAACATAAGAATTAAAGAATGCGTATGTCCAATCTAATTCCTCTTCTTGTAATCCACCTGTATCGTCAATATATTTTAATTCGGGATAAGATTCGATAAGCTTCTCAAACACTTCTCTTTTTATAAGCATAAAACCAGTACCGGCATCATAAACACTTATAGCCCCATTATTAACTTCCACATTGTTGCTATCCTTATCCTTAACGGTATTGACAACAAATCGTAAAGAATTCTCAAGAAGTTTTCCATTATCCATTCCGGATCTAGCATTTTCCCCTACTTGTTCCCAATTAATATTCTTAATAGGATAGGCAGCTGTCATGATTTCCTTCTCATGCCATAGCATTTTAATAATGTCGTCACCCTTAAACCCAAGGTCACAGTCAATAAACATTAAATGTGTAAACTCCTTGTTAGCTAAAAATTTAGCAGCCATTTGGTTTCTTGCTCTTGAGATTAATGAATCACTCATTGTACAAATTGAAAATTTCAATCCAATTTCTTTAAACTGCATTACTGTTCTAATTAAAGACATAACCGTAGGCTCAGAAATTAATTGATCATAACAAGGTAAAGCAATCATTGGATACCATGAATTTATTTGTTCTTGGTCTATTTCTATTGTCTGTTCTTGAAAAATTGTCATGCCATATTATACACAAAAAAGGGGCATGATTTGCATCATGCCCCTTTCTTATTTAGTTTTTTTGCTGATTAAGCGTTTGTCTTTGAAGGAGACTTTACTGATTTTACATCCTTAGCCTTAACAGTAGTATTAACTGTTTCCTCTACTGCTTCAATCATTGGAGACATGTAGTAAAGGCTACTTGTATTCTTGTCAAAATGAATCTTGACACTAAGTTCCAATTTCTTTGCTTGAGCACGAATTCTTTGCTGAAGAGAATTGAATTTCTTTCCTTCTTCAACATTTTCAATCATGTATGTCTTTCCTGTCTTACTTGATTCAATTAAAGAATTAATGATTTCCTGAAGCTCAGCCGATGTACGACCTGAGCGAGTAATTTGAGGGAAACTATCAACTGTTTTGATATTGAGTGTCATTTTGCTATTCCTTGTTTTTCTTGTTTTGAGGGCTTTTGCCCTTGTGATAGACACACTATCGGCATTACTTAGATAGCACAACACCCAAAGCAAACTTTTTTAAAATTCTTTATTTACTTCGCCATGTTCGTGATCAAGTTCATGAACAATTGATTCAAGTTTTTGTATCATTATTTTCATAACCGTATTCTCCATAATAAGGTTGGAGATTGTTCCGGTCAATTCCTTGACGATTTCATCGTAAGAAGGATTTACATCTTCTCTTGTTATAGGCTTTCGAGCCATTTTTCACCACTTTCTGTAGATAAGGTTTGCTTGTCATAGCCAGGAACAAACTGGCCAATATCATTATTATACACCCTAACCGTACCAAATTCTTCCATATCGTCAAGCTCTTCATATTGCTTGAAGTCAGAGCCAAGAATTTCAATATCGACTTCCATTTCCATTGACATATTCTCAACACATGTAAAAACTGAACCGGCTAATGCGTCAGCCAAATCTTTTGATCCAGAGTTCGGGTGATCAATTTTGTTATTGGCAAACAATCTTAATTTTAACAACTCTTCCTCAACCAATAACTCATTCCAATAACCACGCAATCTTGTATCATATATTGTTGTCATTAAAGTATCGTAATCAGTTTTTTTAACGCTATGGAAATCAGCATTGATACCTTGCGCTTTAAGACTTTGGATCATCTCAATGGATTGCCAACGGTCAAAAGTTACTTTTGCTACATCAAATTTCCTACATAATTCAATAATCATTTGCCTAACTGAAGCAAAATTAATTTCAGCTCCGGGAGCTGCTTCCCAAGAATGAATTAAATCAACATTAATAACTGGAAGGTTTTCCACTCCCATAGATGTTTTAATTTCTTTAAAGCCAGCACAATGACTCATGCATAAAGCTGACCTGTCTCTTTTAAGTCCTAAGTCAATATGAATAAACCTTCTGTGCCCATCTGTATTATTAAACCAAGGCTTATAAATACCATCTTCATCAACAGGGCTTTCTGCATGCATAAAAGATTTCCTTACCAGATCAGGATCTCTAAAGTATGCGTCTTCCATTGCCGGAGGTTCACATTCAAATCTTGCCCTAGCCTCAATTGGATTTCTAATATATTCTGATTCTAATTGATGTCTTTCAATCGTAGGATTACATTCCCATGTAGCAGCTTTAATTCTCCAAGTTTTTGGTTCTTCTCTTTCAGCAGAACCAAAATATCTCTGTTGAATAAAGTCTCCTTTATATCTAGGGAAAGACAAAAGAATAACCTTACCGACTTCCGGGAAACGAGACATAACAGATAGCTTACTCATGTTATAAATTGCAGAGGCAGAACCTTTTGATCTTAATTCTCCTCTTGTTTCCGCGTCTGTTTTAAAAGCTGAAATCTCATCCAAAATTACAGTCATAACTTCATAACCTTCCCAACCTTCACTTTCAGAGTGACCTGAGAAGCATCGTACTGGTCTGCTAAAGAAAAAGATTTCAGATACTCTTGGTTCAAATCCTACGGAGTTAAAGTAAGGTGAACTTAGTAATAAGTTCTTTAAAGGTTCAAAGAAAACTCTTTGAGCCTGTTGAGCGTTTACGGCCAAGTTAAGAAGGTCAATATACACACCTTTTGCTTTTCCGTAATAACCTAATGGGTCTTTTAGACAATGAAGAATGTAAACGGTATAAGCCATTGATATTCTTGCACAATGGTCTTTTCCAGAACCTTTGCCTAACATGCAGATCACTTCGTTGTCGGTATATTTTTTATAATATTCTGACCCTTTTTCCTCCCCCATCATCTTTTGTAGGGTATGCTCTTTCAAGATTTGCGTACTGTGCCTTACAATTTCTAATTGAATGGGGCTTAGGTTTGGTAAACCCAAAAATCTTTTATCAGTTACAAACTCTTCAATAGACACCGGGACTTCTTCAAGTTCATCTTGATTTAATAACTTATCGAAATCTTCATATCGAAGATTCATTCCAAGATAATCACTCATTTATTTATCTCCTTTAAGGGGTAAGGCCGCTAAAAACAGTCTCTTTACATGATGGGTAAGGCTTGAAAAAAGAGTCTCTTTATATGAGGGATAGGCCTTATTTTTTCGTCTCTTCTTATGACTCAATAATTTCTGCATCGCTAATTTCCTCACTATCGGCATCAACGACCTCAACCTCAGCCATGATTTCAAAAGCTATTGCCAGTTCTCTTCTCACAGCATCAGCAATCTCTGGGTACTTAGAGATAACATCTCGCAAGACTCTTGAAAGTATTTGGTTAACATTCTCTGCCTTCTGCATTCGTGCAATGTATTCACCATCAGATGTGTTAATACCCAAAAGTTTATGCAACTGGGCTTTCTTTGTTGCCAGTTCACCAGCAAGTTTAATTGCAGAAATTCTTGCCGGAACCATTCCATGATCTGTCGCAATGTTGATTGTTTCCCAAGCCTCTTTGCTCAACTGGTCAAACTCTTGAAGTGCCTTTACAGTATTGAATTGCACTCTTTCAAGAAAATAGGGGTCTTCCTCGGCTTGACGATTAAGTATCTTCTTATACTCATCAATGTAGGATTTTACATCATTAGTCTTTAATGCCATCAATGAAGCAATTTCATGCATTGAATAGCCTTTTATGTGAAGAAGTCCAACTTCTTCAACATCTTTCAATTTTTCAATTAAGGTCTTTTCAGTTCTTTCGATATCTGACATAATCTTTCGTAGTACCCTTCTGCAGCAGAATCCCAGCTCATAGTCTGTTCATTTAGTACGGCATTGTTAAATGTATAATCAGAAACTACATCGTAGTTATTATATACATATAACATTTTAGCACATAAATCATCAAATTTTGGCTTTGCCCAAGTACCGCAGTCACTATAAATTCCATTCATATTAATAGAGCTATCTTCAAACTCTAAAGGAACTGACAGCTCAGCATATTCTGTGCAGGCAGTTGCATTTGTGCAGATTGTTGGGATACCTTTTGCTATACCTTGATATGGCAACATTCCCCAACCCTCACCACTTGTCGGATAAACAACGCAATCGGTTAAGTCATAGATATCACTTAACTCTTGGATTGAAACATCTTTATCAATCACATCTATTTGAGGGTGTTTTTCGATAGCGAGTGTCTCTCCAGATTTATACCATCGGGCATCAGGAGCGTCTATGCTCTTATAAAGAAGTCTTATACTCTCATCGCCTGAAAATATCTTTATAAAAGCATCCACAGTCATCTGAGTGTTCTTGCGAGTCGATGGTGATCCAATACAAAGGAAAGTGAATTTATTATCTACAAAGGAAGCAAACCTTCTCTTGGGGCTGAACAGTTTATTAACTCCAAGTCTGAAATTGAAAACAGGAACTGTTACTCCGGATTCTTCAAAAACATTCTTTGCCCAAAGAGATGTTGTCCATATCTCATCCATTTGATTCATTCGAGAAACCCAATCACTTGGCAGTTTACTTGTTTCCCAATATGAAAAACCAATGTTGTACTTATTCGATACAGTATAGTCAAGAGGTAATCTATTATTTATGAATACATCTGCTTCAATGTTAATTGATGCACTAGATTGATATTCAATACCGAGTAATGACAAGTCTTGAATGTCAGATGGTATAAGACATGTTCTTTCAATGTCCATTCCCTTCCCTACAAGACGACCATGAATCTCATCTTCGGCTACCTTGTAGCCCTCATTGCGCTCTTGAGAAACGCTAGTGCCATTCCAAATGATTTTCACGAATCACTCTTCTGTTTCAAAAGCTAATTCTTTGCCTCTGTCTTTTGCAGCTTTTCTAAGCTCAACAACAGAATAGCCATGAAGTTTTGTGTACTGAACACGATAGTTGTACCAGCCAGATGTCCCAATCCAGAATTTCTCATCAGTAACCTCTGCGAGTTTCTGCAATTCTTCTGTTTCAAGTAGGAAACTGAGGACACCTAATGGCATATACAAACTCATATCATAGTTTTCATGCTTATCTTTTGCATATTCATCAAGCAAGTCTTGGTACTGCTTAATAACTTTCTGAACAGGTTCTCCTACAAAGTGATCAATCTCGCCATTTGCATTCCTAATTCGTGGACAGAACTCATCAACACTTGTGATTGTTCCGAATGTCCGGCACACCAGTGGTCGATATCCATAAACGGTGCAACCGTTTTTATAAAAAGCACAATGTCTCTTCGTTTCTCCACCGTCTTTCCAAGTTTCATCGTACATGGCTTCTTTAAGTGATTCAATTACTTCTAGAATCCACGCATCAGCACTTTCTTGGCCAGTGCTTTCCATTTTCAAATAATACTCTTGAGTAATTCTAAATGCGATATTTGCACATTCAGTCATTGGTATTACAAGACCAATCTTGCAACATTCCCCGGAGCCAAGGCATTTGTACTTAGTAGCATTCTGCTTTGCCTCGATAACACGCACTTGGTTATATAACATATCTAGTTTTGCAAAAGTTATAATATCTTTTGCGACAACACTTCTTTTCATCTTCCCATTCCTTTTTTTCTTGCTCTTGTTTGTTTTGCCTGATCACGCCTACGCTTCTCTACTTCAAGTTGCATAGGGGATTTGGGCCTTCTTAAAGCTGTTGCTGATAAGTTTCTTCCCTTACCTCTAAACTTTAAAAGATCATATTTTTTACACCAGTTATAAATAGCCTGCGGGGACACGCTGATGCCATAACTTTGCTGAAGAACCTTTACAATATCGGTGAGGTTCATGCGCTTCTTCACATAATGCTCATAAAGCCATGTCTGATCCTTGTACGGTTCATCAGCCATTCTTCTTCACCTTCCAGTACCATAGAGAAATCCCAATTGCGTCAACAATGTCGTCATCATCAATTCCATCAGTGTCTTTGCCAAAAGCAACACCAACAATTTCTCTTACTCTATTTTTTCTTTCGTTCTTCATTTTAATTTGCATTGAACCTTTTGCGCCATTCTTATCCAAATCAAGTCCATCTTTCTTTGTAACATTTTTATAGCCAATAGCTGGCTTCCACGAAAGAGGACTTACATCTTCAATTTTTCTGCACCTATCGGAGATAATTCCCCAAGTAAAACCTATTATATACGAAATAATTCTACTTGTTTGAAAGTTTTGGATATAAACAGATTGCTCAATTACAGCAACATCTGGAGAATATTGATCAACAACTTCAATCAATTCTTTCTTAATCTTATTAAATTTCTCTGATTGCTGTTTTTCTTTTGATAAATCAATTTTACCAGTTGCAATCAGTTCTTTATCCCAAGACAAGATTGCCCAAGCTAAGGAATGAGATGCCGGGTCAATAGCCAAGACTTTTTCCCATTTTTCTTTTTGTACAATATCTCTAAGACTCACTTAGATATTATACCTCTTTTCTAAGTTTTTCTTCGTCATATCCCCAAGAAACAAGTCTTTTTATATATCTTTCTTTTTTGCATTGTTCACAAATTGATTCTTTGTTATAAGAAGACAAAATGGTTGTGCACAATTTAGTCTTGCAAACTCTTTTTTTGTGCTTGTTTTCTTTAGTTTCATAATACTTTTCTAATAATTTTTTATTAGTAACTAATCTTCTACATTCAACACTGCAATATAAAGCATTATAGACTTTTGCAACAAATACATTATTGCACTTGTCATTCCCGCATATTCTTGGTTCTTCTCTAAACATCCCCCGACCAGCATTTATCAGCCAAATCACATTGAGCACATTTTGCAGATGTGCGCTTGTAAGGCTGCTTTGGCATATTACCTTCTAAGAAGTCGGTATATATACCATTATATTTTTTAAAGAGTTTGTCGATAAACTCGTCATCTCGCTCTATAAAGATAGGCAAAATTTCTTGATTGTTTTTATTTTCGTAAATTACATAACCACTTGGCAAGTCTAGGCATCTCATATAGATTTGCGCCTGCCTATAGTGATCGTCTTTGGGCTTGTTATAAATCTGTCTATAGTTAAAACCTTCTGCGCTGATTGACTTCAGCTCAATAAGTTTATGACCATACCAGTCAATTATACCATCAGCTGTGCCCTCAATTGGGGGATTTGAATAATTAACAGGGATTTCCTCTGCAACAAGGATACCCATCTCTCTCAGATAACTATAAAGCCTTTCATGGACAGCATGTCCATTGTCAAATATTCTATAAGTTTGTGGTCTAAAAGAAGTAGTTACCTCTTGACCCTGAAACAGATAGTGCCAATATCTTGCACACTGGTTTGTATAGCTAGGGTGGAAACCACCGACTTTCTTCATTGCCGGCGCATTTCTCTTTTCCAAATTGTCGTCAATAGCAAGTAGCAACTCTGCCGTTACTTGCTCATGAGACTTGAGCACCTTCTCTACTTTGGGTGCTTTAAGTTTGTTTAGTGATTTCAATTATAAGTTCCTTTACCTGAAATTTTTAGTGCATTTATGTTTTCTGACAATGCTTCATACATCGTCTTCCAAATATCGTTAACAAGTTTATCTTGTTCATTCATAATACTTGATTTTCTCTTGAATGCTTGAGATTTAATAATCATTTGTGTCCTATAAGCAGCTAAAACATTAGCATACTTAATTGCTTGCATTCCAACATAATGATCCGGATTATCAATAATATCCTGAACAATCCTCATGCACTCAATGAATTCCTTTGCTTTATCACCCATCTGTGACGCAAGCCATTCTTCATTAACAATTATATCCATTTTTTAATTTCCTTTCCTATCCACTCTGCTACTGGTGATGCAATGGCGTTACCACACATCTTGTAGCGATTTGTGTCAGCAATTATCTTATCATCTGCGGTGAGCCTTGTATGGTCATCAGGGAACCCCATCAACCTTTCGCACTCTAACGGTGTCAATCTTCTTAAAACCAACTCCGGTGTGCAGACACCGTGTTGTGAAATTGTATCAAGGGTATAGGAAGGATCGCCAATTTCGCCAAAGCCCTTGCCTTGTGGACCAGAGGTATCTGCTCTTCCAATAATTGTGCCCTGAATGGGGATAGCAACCTGCTCACCAATAAGAGGGACTTGTCCACCACCTGTGCCCATTCTGTGCTTCAATGTTGGCATAATTCCATCTTCGTATATACGAACATCATTAACTCTTGTTCCATCAACTATTATTACAGTTGAGCGGCTATCTCCTGTATTATCAAAAGCATTTAAAGTTGGCGCTACGGCATTCGTAATCCAAGACTCGTCATCCTTTGTGCTTTGTGCTCTCTTGGATTTAACATAAGGCTCCAGTATGAAGTTCATATCTGGTCTTTTATAATCAGATGCTGAGAGGCTTACTCCGCCTTCTTCGTACTTACTGAATCCAGTTTTTCCGTACCAGATAGGTTCACTAACGCTTGTCTCAACGGCTCTGGAAGCCTGTTTCCTTTTCTTTCGGCTCTTCTTAATATCCCCCCTGCTGTCTTCGGGGACAGGTAGAATTTTTCCACCACTTCGCTCAAGGGCTGAAGAATCCCAACTAGCGATGACGAATACTCGTCTTCTACGCTGGGGGACTCCGAACCACTGTGCATCCAAGATGTGCCATTCGATTCCCAATGCCCCGATGTTTGCCATTTGGTCAAGGACTTCTCCGAAGTCTTTTCCATTATTACTTGTGAGGGCACCGGGTACATTTTCCCAGATTGCCCATTTTGGATATTGATTATTGGTTGCATTACGCATCTCCTTTATTATTCTAATTGCTTCAAAAAATAGACCTGAACGATTGCCTTCAAGCCCTGAACGCTTACCTGCTACAGATAAGTCTTGGCATGGTGAACCAAATGATATTAAATCAACTGGTGGTAAGTCTGCGCCATTGACATCTCTTACATCTTCAAACTTTGGCACATCCGGCCAGTGTTTCTTCAATACACTTTGACAATGTTTATCCCATTCAACTTGGAACTTGCAATCCCAACCTGCTGAGTCAAATCCTAAATCAAATCCGCCTACTCCGGCAAATAGACTTCCATAAGTTAACTGTCCCATTTTTTTCCTGACATTAGTTTTGGTTCTTTATGACAGATTCCACATTTACCGAAATGTCCATTTCCGTAGTGCGTCTTCCACTCACGACAGCATAGCACCACAACTTCCATTCCGTAGCGTTGCTCAAGTTTTTTTCGTTGCTCGGTACTCATGCATCATCTCATCAGTCACTCCAGCATTTTGCTCATAGAGTTGTACGAACAATCTTTTCCACTTGTCCCTGTCCTGCTCTAGATTGGCGCAATGGTCAATCCAAAATTTTATAACTCTACGCTGCTCAACAAACTTGTCCTCAAGAGGTAGGTCTGGCATATCGCCAGTAATATTATTACTACTCAATGGAATCTCCTCCAGTGACTGATTGGTTGAAGCCCAAGGTGTTTATCTGAAATATCAGAGTATGTGAGTATGACATCACAAGCTATGCATATTTTTTTTGCCTTAACATCTTCCAGACTCCTAACAGGAGGGTCTTCGGATATTATCCGATCTTTCCTGATATTATAATGTAAAATGTTTGATGGGAACACATATACTTGCCCCTTATGCGTCTCAAAGTCCCAGCCTGCTGACCCATATGGATTTGAATCTTTTGAGTTAAATACAGATATCCCCCTATACGGTTCTCTATCGTAATTGGATGATATAAAAGTTAAAAACTGATCCTCATCTTCCGGAGTTGCTGCATAGTAGACAATCGATAAGTGAGAGTCCCCATGATGATGGATACCTATTGGATTTTTCGTATAAGAGTTTACCCAAGATTTTACAATATTTATATCAAAATTTTTGTGTTCAACCCCTATTATTTCCAAATATTGCTGAACGCACTCAGTAATGAAGGTGAATAAACCAGCAAATTCTTTTTGATGATGAACAGCATTTTTGCCAGACGATTCACCAGATATACCATTGCCAAAATGATTATCCCAATGCTGATAGAACAACTCAAGAAAATTATCACTATCTGGGTATACCGATTGCGTTACAGCAGTAGGGAATAGGGAATAGACATTGCTATTCATAGTTGCTATCTATAATTAATTCTTGAAACACATGCCATTCAATAATGGCGACTTTAACATCGGAATCTTCACCCAGAACTACTGATATACAAGGATACTTATGGTTTGATTTCCAAGCGTCTTTTCGCATCTTCATCCATGCAAGACGAGTTAGCGTAAACGATGAGCCGTTATGTTTGTAATCTAAAAGGAATTCATGAAATTCTGCGTCTCCTTTACGGAAACCCCTACCGGAGTTCTTGACAGGCTTGGCATGATCTCTTTTGATTTCATCTTTTTCTGTTCTTTTCATATTTTAACTTTCTATATTATTTTTCTATTTATAACTCAATAAAAATACATTCGCCAGGGCATTCTTCTGCTGCCTCAATTACATCATCAACAAGACTATCAGGTACTCTGGCAACACCTTCCCCCATTGCCGGATTAGTTTTACCATCAAAAAGTTTTTCATTCCCATAATATTCTGCTGACTCTTTGACATAAAACAAACCGTCATCTTGGGGAAAAAAGACTGCGGGCGCAATCTCTGCACAAAGACCATCCCCTGTGCAAAGGTCTTGATCAATCCACACCTTCATTTTTATTTTTTCCTTTTTGCTAAAAGTGCTTCAAAATCTTTCACTTTAGTCTCACCCATGTAAGGCCATGCGAAACCTTCGTCAATCAATTCTTGGTTAATAGATATTGGATTTCCGTCTAGGAATACCCAACCAAGTATTCGACCATACTTCTCTGTGCTGTCAGGCTTTTCTGTTCTGATAACAATGACCTTGGCTGCCTCAACAGCTTTCTTGAGTTTATCTTTGACCTCAAGACCTAAAGTTTTTTCGTATTTGTCAGTTGTGCGAGACTCTGGCGTATCAATACCTGCCAAGCGAACTCTTTGTGTGAAGGAAATGTCAAACCCTAAATCAAGATCAACATCAATGGTGTCTCCATCAACAACCTTTAAAACTTTTTTTACTCTATATTCGTACATTTTTACTCCCAGAAATAATCATGATCATGTGCTTCATCAATTGCTTTTACAATAGATATGAATGCAATAGCACCCAGACCCATAATAGCCGACACTACTGCAAGCCCAATAATTGGTATTTTCTTAATCACACCAATATTTTAGCATTTATTTCTTCCAATTGCTTGTCTGTTAAGACAATCTTGGATATCCCATTCCACTTCTCTTCGCCATAAAAGTACCAAGCACCTCGGCGCTCAATGATATTCATTTCTATCGCTATGTCTAGCAATTCTCTGTACTCGTCAATCTTGGCTTCTTGAGGAATTACATAGTAGTCCCCCTTGGTTCCAATACTAGCCCTCTGCTTAGTCTTATCTATTGTCCAAGCAACCTTTTGAGAAACAATCATGTTACGATCATCCCTCTCCATTTCCTTTGACGATTGAGAAAGGAAAAGTTTAACTATGTTGTGCATATTGTGATACACAGAGTTGCCAATCTTGGCTTTTGTGATTGCATACATTCCACTCAGGTCCATAGTTTGATGAGCAATAAAAATCATCAGATTCCTCTCTTTGTGCAAATAGTTAACTAACTGCTGTAGGAGAGCTCCTTGCGATCTTGCAAGCAATCCAATTGCTTTTGAACCTTCTGGTTTATCGTATGCTTCTTGTCTAATGATGTTTGAGAGAGAGTCAAATAGAAATACATGCTTCTCTTCATCATGATTTAAGTAAGGATGGAGGTGTCTAAGAATATCCTCCACTACTGTTGATTGAATAACAACAATGTCACTTATATCAATCCCGCACTTAGCGGCATACTCTTCATTGAAAGAATATTCCGAATCGACAATTACTGGTCTGAATCCTCGACTCTGCGCCTCTGCTAGAATTCTAAAACATATTGTTGATTTACCTACCGATGGGTTTCCCCAGAACAGATGAGTAGCACCTGTATTAAGACCTCCACCGAGAGCTCTGTTCAAACCTACACTTGGCGTAGGAATGACATCATGCACCGGCATCTTGTCGCCTTTTCTTTTATCTACTATTAACATTTTTCTCCTTATTTAATATTTTTAGTGAAAAGTTTTTGTGCCAAGTCTTTTCACTACAGACTTGAGGAACTCATCGCACCTTGTTTGCCAATTGTACCTTGCATAAACAGATGGTGCTTGATTAAAGTAATAATTTATTTCGTCATCAAAATTATCCACTACTCTTCTCATTAAATAAATTAAAGAATCAATTTCAGGAAGGACAACATCTCCACATGTATAGCCAGTGCTCTGTGTCTTTCCCAATTTAGCATCTATGATATTTCTACCCAAGAGATCTTTATATGAGCACCACAAACCTGTTGAAATAACTGGCATGCCGGTAGCAAGAGCTTGTAGGGGAATAAAGCCAAAGCCCTCACCCTCGCTAGGGTAGATCAAAACATCATGATCATAGTAAAGCTTAATCAGATCCTCTTGGGATAGAGTTTCGTAAATGTAAGTAATATTGTCATGACGAGGTACCAGCATTGACGATATGCCAAATCCTTCTGTATTCTCATTACCGTGGTATTTCAAAGTTAAAGACACATCATGCCTGCCCTGAAACGCTTTAGAGAAGGCAGCCTGTGTCATATCAGCCCTCTTACGAGGACTTGCTGAGTCAATATGCAAGAATTTTATCTTTCTGTCTCCACCTCTCCTATGAGGCTTCCACATTTCATCAATTCCCATTTCAAAAACATATGTTGGAGTTTTAATTCCAGAATTGATAACAGCATCTTGTGCAAAATAATTGCCAACCCATATCTCATCCACACGATTCATTGCATCAATCCAATGATCCCATACCCTTGTAGCCTCTAAATGAGTTCCTTGTATCTTGTATTGATTATCATGGAATTTTCTAAAATCAGGACTACGCAGGTTCTGCATATTGTGATGGTTGTACCGTTCAGGCTCCATATAAAACAACTGAGCATTTGCTTCACTTGAATTATCAAGGATTGTCATCTTTTCATTCCTATAAGTAAACTTAGAGAAATGTTCAATCATTTTGTAGTAACTATACGAATAACCGGACTTGCCGTTCGCATCCTTAACAAACTGGTCTGTGTGCAATGACAGCTTCAAATTATTTCCTTTCCAGAATAGCCAGTTTCCTTTTACCATGAGGAATGAAACCTTCTGTTTGCATATCGCAAAATTCAAAATCAATCATCGTTGTAACCCTCTTCTCTGTGGTATCCAGTATTTTATTGAATTGCAAAACGCTAGGCGCATGAGTAACTGAATGCTCAATAATTGCGACTTTTGATTGCTCAACAAGTGAAGAGAAACAATTCCACTCACCGTCATCTCCTTCGATTTCAAGACCTAGAGCCATCACTCCACACTCTGAGATATCAAAGAATTCACCTTGCTTGTTACACCACTCTTTGACTGTGCCATGAAAAGATTCTGGCATTGAACCGAGAGGATCAATTTGTACAACTCTTTTTACATTAATCAAGCTTTGCTTGTACGCCCCTACATCGATAACAGTATCAACATCACCAAAATAGTATTCGCAAATATGATGACGAATCATGTACTCCTTGGAGATGAGGTATTCCCATCTATCCATTAGCGACCAACCTTTGGCATAATGACAGCAGTTCCGCAACCGACAGGGAAGTTGAGCATGTCATGTCCATACTTCGTTGACCAATCCACAGCAGCACGATAAGATCCGATGTCTGGATGATCATCATCAGAAGAATTCTTTGTGTCATGAACAGTAATAGCCCATACCTCATGTTTGTTCATCTTTGAACCATAATTCTCTAGGTCTTTATAAACCTGCTCATATGTGTGGTCTGCATCAACATGCAGGTAGTCAATTGAATCAAACAATTGATGGCAGTTATCTGTCTTATCAACAATAAGATTAATTTCTGGGTAACCAATAATCCCTTCAGCGGTGTATATTGGTAAACCCCAAGGTCCAATGTTTGCATCAATCAAGTTGACATTATATTGACCAAGTAGACCTTCTTTAATTAAAGACTTTTGTGATTCAACAGCCAACTTTGGTACAAAACCAGCACCGGAACCCAAGCAAACAATGCTACTCGCCCTCAAAGAATAAGGAAGTGCATAGTAAAACATCCCCATTCCAGCATGATTCCCCACTGCGCCATGAGATTCAGACCACTTGGAATTCTTAATAATATCATCAAACATAGCTTTCTTTCTTTAATCCTTTTCTTTCAATATAATTTTCCACTGCGATAATTCCAGCGTCACTCTCTATTTTATACGAGTCTAGCCTTGTTAGTGTCTGTTTATCTTCAATTTTTTCAAGACGAACAGCAAACCAAGAGTTCACTTTGATAATATGTTTAATTTTCTTAAACACAGTAGGGAACACAACAATTTTAAAAATGTTATGACCATCCCAACAATAGAGGTTTGACATCTCTTTGTCTTTTGCTGTAGTAAATGTCCGTTGATGGAAAATATACATAAGTGTTTTTTCATCATCAACAAGACCCAATCCGGTACCATAAAGCCAAGAGTATTCGTGATTAAGACCTTTATTCTGGAACATCATTAACTTATAAAGATCACTATCGTGATATTCATACGCATCACAGAATGCATGTAATGTTCTGTCACCAATCAACGCATAAACATAATCTCTTGTAGCGAGTTCAGTATTCCTCTCAGCAAACACCGTGGTTCCTCCTGAGTGGTCTTCAAATTCAATCCGGAGGTATTGCGGAGTCTTCTTTGTAGAACGCACCACAGCCTTCACCAGCGTCAATGGAGATGTAATTTCGTGGAAGTCCGCAAGTTTGCCAACAAAATCATCCATCTCATTTGGTGCAGAATTCGTATTCAACGAGAAACCAAGCACAGGTAAGTAATATCTTTCATGGTCAAATGAAGATGCATGTCCAATGTTTTGAAAAGCACCTACTTTGTCAAGATTCTCTCGAAGTGTACTCTTTACTGCTGTTTTCTTACATTTGTTTGCAAATTCATCATACGAATTAAAAGGCCTCTTTGTAGTTATCTCTTGAATTGCTGACTTACCACAAGAAGCAACATTTGCAAGACCGAAGCGGATTGCTTCATAACCATCACGAACTTCTACAGAAAAGAATTCTTCTGAAAGATTAATGTCAGGGGGGAGAATTGTTGTGTTCATTCTCTGAGCCTCCATTAAGTATGCAGTAATCTTGTCGGTTGTTGATTCATTAAAAAGAAGGGACCATACGAACTCTACTGGATAATTAATCTTTAACCACATTGTCTGATATGAAAGCATTGAGTATGCAACAGCGTGAGATTTATTAAACATATACAAGGCTGCCATTTCAAACTCTGACCAAATCTTTTTAGCAGCAGCTTTTGTGGTATATCTATTGTTAATAAACTTCTCTTGGAACTCATCAAATCCAGCAGCATCACGCTTCTTACCAATAATCTTACGAAGCTTGTCTGCCTCTGCCCATGTGAAGTCAGCTAACAGCACTGCCATTTGCATCAATTGTTCTTGGAAGATAACTGTCCCGAATGTTTCTTCTAGTACATCTTTAACAACAGCATGAGGATAGACTGGTTTCGTTACACCCTTTTTGCAATCAATATACCTTTGACCCTGAGATAGCAAAGCGCCGGGGCGAACTAGAGCATTGGACACAACAAGGTCATTAAAGTTATCAATACCCATTCTTTCAATAAGATTACGATAAGCGGCAGCATCTGTTTGGAACACACCTACTGTGTTACCTGCGTTAAAGTTCTCATAGACCTTTGGATCATCAAGTGTTAGCGATAGTTCACGAACATCAATACCCCTTGTCTCTTTAATCTTATTGATACAATCTTTAATAACAGATACTGTCTTCAATCCGAGAACATCAATCTTAATAAGACCAACAGCCTCTGCGTCTTCCATGTCGAATGCTGTTACGACAGACCTTTCTCCAGTTGCAGAATCCTTGCGTGTTTCTACAGGGCAAACATCGCTAAGGGGGATTGAGGATACGACCATACCAGCAGCGTGTACACCAGCGTTTCTAATGCGACCTTCGAGCGTTCTTGCGAGTTTCGTAACATCAGGATATTGACGATTAAAAATCTTACCCTTTTCAGATGTATCTAGCTCGTCAATTGTCTCAAAGTATGGAGTAATCATGTTAATTTCTTGGTAAGGAACTTGGAATACTCTTGCAACATCTTTAACAGCAGACTTGGGTTTGAACTGACCATAAGTGGTAATAGCTGCTACATTATCTTCGCCCCATCTCTCTCTAAGATAGTTGCGAACCTCACCTCTACGCTTATCTTCAAAGTCTAAGTCAATGTCAGGATAGTCGTTACGCTCAGGGTTAATAAATCGCGCAAACAATAGATTGTACTTCAAAGGATCAACGGCTGAAATATCTAGAAGGAAGGCGAGAACGGAACCACCGACAGAGCCTCGCCCTGTACCACGACCAATGCCATTCTTGTCAGCCCATTTCACCAAGTCCCATACAATGAGGAAGTAATCGGAAAAACCCAATCCCTCAATGATTCCTAGTTCTTCTTCTAATCTGACACGATACTCATCACCCAAGTTTTGGGTTTGAATTGCAAACATCGCAATCTCACGCAGGTACTGATTAGAGTCAAGCACCTTTGAGTATTTTGGAAGAAGATTTCTTTTCGTCTGAATCTTGGCCGTACACTTATCGGCAACCTCCATTGTGTTCTCCAGATATTCAACATTGTCATAACCGACTTCCTTGAACCATGAATGAACCGTTGTGGCATTTGCAATATATGGATTGATTTCATCAAAGCGCAGGTATCTCTCCGGATACATCGCATTCATCTTGCCGATAATGTCAATGCTCTTATCTTGTACAACATGGAGATTATTCTGTGCGACACGGATATCTCCAGCGTTGAGGGAAGGATATTGTGACACCATGAGTAGCACTTCTTCGGCACCACGATGGTCATGGGTTGGAAAGTGGCAGTCCGCCGTGGCAACAACCTTTTTGTTGTACGCCTTTGCCAAGCGAATCAGTTCATCATTGAGATGCTTTGGATTCCATGCTTGAATCTCGAAATAGAAGTCATCACCAAAAATCTTAATGAACCGTTCCGTCAACTGTTCAGCCTTAGCGTAGTTCTTTGCCTCAATCGCCTTAGAAATCGCACCACCCATGCAACCAGACAATGCAATAATATCCCCATCCACAACTTCCTCTAGCAGAGAAAAGTCAATGCGAGGCTTATAATAGAAATTTTGTGTCCAGCCCAGTTGAGAAATCTTGAATAGTTTGTTGAGGCCCACATTGTTCTTTGCCAATAGGATGAGGTGAAAGCGCTCATACTTAGTTTGTTCGTCTGTTGTAATAGAGGGAACGAAATAGGCTTCAACCCCGAACAGAGGCTTAACGCCTTCCTTAGCGCAGGCATCTTGGAATTTAAGTACTCCACCCATTGTTCCGTGATCGGTGAGAGCAGCAGCATACTGTCCATTTATACTTGAGATGTTAGCAATCTCATGAGGTGTTGACATTCCATCAAGTAATGAATACTCTGAATGACAGTGTAGGTGGACAAAATCCATTTGTTTAGTTCCAGTCTAAATCGTAAAGCGTGTCTATCGTTGGGAGTTTACTCCAATATTTTTCATTGTACCATTGCTTACGCAAAAAAGCATTCAACCCTTCACTTAAAAGAATTTCAACTTCCGTTGGGTTATCTTCAACTACAAATCTAGGATTGAGGTTTTTGATAACCTCATGTTTTTCGTGAATGTTTGTAAACACCGGAGGGCTTGTGCTAAGTCTCCAATAATCAAGCCAAGGCTGTGTCTGCTCAATTGAAGCAGGACACCTTCTTGCAGTAACGATATGAACATCAATATCCATCTCGAACCAATAGTTTATTTGGTGCCACGCATCCTCGTATGGCTTCATGTTTTTCCAAAACAATGGATTGTTAAATATCTTCATTGCTTCTTCATCGCTACTGTCTGATATTAGCCAATCAGTATAATCCACAAAGTCTGGATATCCTGTATGAGTTATGTGATCATCAAGCGACAGCGCTATGTTCGCAATGACCCCATCAAGGTCAAGGACAATTGATTGTTTTTCCATAAATGTCTTTCTACATAGTGAAGCCCCGCACTAGGCAGGGCTTCACACACATGTAAATTTGTATTACCAAGTGTCCTTGGAAATCTCTCCAGTTGTATAGAACTTCTCTTGCTTTTCGTAAGGAAGTGTCATGTACAAAGTATTGAGGTCATGCATTGGCAATTCCTTGATATTGTCAGGCATATCTGTTGATTCAAGAGGGATGAGACTGTAGTTAGTGTCTGATGCTCCCGAACCTGTACGAGAAATCTTATAGAAACGATCAGTGATGGTTCCGAATTCCTTTGCGTACTCAATCAAAATCAAACCGACATGGCGTTGGTTGAAAGTAGTGTCAAGCACTCTCGGCTCCCATGTTCCCGGCTCAGTTTCAACAGCAATGTTGATAACTAGGTGTGGTTTTGATCTCCATGCCTTGTCGTGGACAGATTGCTCTGTTCCCCAACAGCGATAGTTGAACTTAGAAAGTCCAGCAGTTGAAGCTGCTCTCCATTTCCAGTTAATTGGTGAAGTAATAACTGGGATATTAATCGCAGTCCCGATTTCTTCATCATAATGCTTTGAGTCTTCTGTCAATTCCTGACGGAAGCGAATGCGATAAGACTCTCCAGCCGAAACTGTAAAGTATTTCTTAACACCAGACTTTTGTGTATTTTGTGCTGGTACTACATTCTTCTCTAATTCTTTTAGTGATTTAATTGTTTCAAACATAATTGTTTTTCTCCTATATTGTGTGTGTTTTATTATTAATGACTTCTTGTATTTGCATACTTGTCATTGCTCCAGGGTCTTTTAACCCTGTATTGTTTTCTACCGTGTAAATTTCTTTACCTCGGCAGAGATCTATTATATCATTACGCATGGCAATTCCTGCGTCATCGTTGTCAGAAAAAATAATAATGCTATCGAAGCATCTTTTCATCATCTTCACCTGATTCTGTGAGACTTGCGCCCCTAGTGTTGAGACAACATTTGGGAAACCAGCTTGGTGAACCATCATAGCGTCAACGCTACCCTCTACAACGATGCAACTTTCATACTTCTTAGCGTTTTGTATGTTGAATAGAACATCTGCTCTCTTGAAGCCCTTGTTGTAAAGATAACGAGGCTCCTGCTCTTCATTAATCGCTCTACCAATAAATCCAACAAGCTTGTAATCTTGCGCCCTCACCGGAATAACGATTCTGTCTTTAACTCTTGAATATCCTATTTCAAAATACTCCAGTGTGTCTAATGACAAGCCACGATTTATGAAAGGGTCTAGTAGAGGAAGATCGGTTTCACTTTCAAAGTCAACTGATATATCTGATATGTCAAGTTCCTCTACTGCTACTTTATTACGGAAACCTCTTTCGATTTCATTCTTTAAAGCAATTGGGTCAAGACGAACATCTTTACCATACGGCTTCCCAGTTATCTCACGATAAAGTTGTCTAAAATTCCCTTTCTTACCACAAGAGGGGTTAAAGCATTGCCATAAACCAGTTTTTGCATTAATAAAGAATGCAGGACTATTCCTGTTCTTGTGGAAAGGGCAATATAGATTAAATTCTTGAGCATTTTGAGTTTCAATTGGTATATTGTTTTTCTCAAACAGTTCACGAATTTGAGATTCCATACTATATATTGAATATGATTTTAAACTTGAATACATTCTTGCTGGCATCGTAGTCCGTCTTTAAAATTGTTTTACTAAATTTACCATGAGTGTTGCTCCATTCATCTTCCATCCAAGGCCTAAGTCTTGCGATGGTTTCAATGTCCTCTGCTTCACCCTCAATAAATTTCTTTTTAATTAGATATCCCATTCTTCTACCCATTTTCCTGTCTCTAGGTTCCATCTTAAGAAGAAACCAAATTGTGTTGACCGTCTTACCTTTCTTGATACTACTTGAAATAAATCGGAATTATATTCACGATGAATTGCTAGAACTAAGTCTGCATCATAAGCCAATTGCTTACTCCATGCTACTTCTTCCAACTCAGGTGGTCGCTCTGAGTGACCATCATTCATGGTTACTGCTGCCACATCAATGATTGGCACTCCGTTCTTAACCGCCATACGCTTAAATGCTTTAGAAAGGTTCTTCGCCTTCTCTGTTTCATTCTTTGCTCCACTGGCATCGTCAAATAGACCGTGATAGTCGAGAATAACAAGGTCAGGTCTATACTGATCAATCTTAGCCTGCACCATGTTCTGGTCTGCTGTTTCAAGACCCTCTGATGTTACAAGATATATAGGGTGCTTACCCTCAAATGTAGTCTCAGCCCATTCCTCATATGAATCAACAATTGCTGGATTCGCACGAACAAGGTCTGTATTTGTAAAAGCACCATCACCATTGGTAAGAAGAGTGTCAAGTCTCTGCCCCTCTTGCTGTTTGTTCATTTCAAGAGAGATAATCAATGGTCTATAGCCAGCTTTCCAAGCATTAACTGCAAATAGTCTGGCAATAAAACTTTTACCAACACCTGTCCAGCCTAGGAGAACAATGAAGTCTCCGGGTTGCCAACCACCAAATTGCTTATCAATGACACCGATACCACTAGGAATGCCCTGAAGCTCGTTAAGACCTCTCTCAGACCGCTCTCGCAGGTCTTTAGCACGATCTCTCCACTCTCCAGCCAAATCTGTATCTTTTAAATTGCTTGAGAACTTGTACAACATGGATGTATTTTCCATGAGATAAGCCAAAGCCTCTTTAGGTCCAGCCTCGGTGAGTAGCCCATTCGTCTTTGAAACTAAAACCCTAGTTTGGTAAGACAATGAACCATTCTTTGCTTCATCAATATAATATTTCAAAGGTTCAGGAGTGGAATAGAATTCAAACTCCGGATGGTGCTGCTTAACAGTCTCTTTGGATGGGACTTTCTTGTGCTCGTCATAGTGAGAGCAAATAAAGTTCCAAATATCTCTATGTTCCATAAAGACGCTCTCAACGCCCTCATTAACAGCCGTTACATAATCATTTGATTGGATTAATGAATTTAACAATCTAACTTCGTAGTTCATTCTTTTGCCATTCTATCATGAGTCTCCCTCATGATTTGTTTGAATTTTTCTTTGGATTCTTTTTCTTGCTTTACTTTGTCTGTAATTTTCTTTGATTCAATCGCAAAGTCGAATAGCAGGAATGGTCCTGTCCGACCTTTGACAAAGTATTTGATTGAATCAACTAACAATTCACCATCGTAGTGTTCTGCCAGCGCTTCCGCAACAGCCTCTTGTCTTGGTGAATCTGGAATAAAAAGTTTGCTAGAATCCTTGCAAGATTGCTTTAAGGACTCTATCAGTTTTTGACCTGTTATTCTGTTTTTCATTTTTTGCCTCTTTCCATGTGAGGTTTAAATATTCAAACTCAGTTATACCACCATATACGCCATAAAACTCTCCACTATTCCAAACAGATATAAAACATTCTGTTCTTACAGGGCATTTTTTGCATATAGATACGGCTCTATCTATGTCTTCTTTTTTATAAGAAAACCAAATATTGCTTTCAGGGTGGTCAACGCAAAGTGCTTTACTTGACCAATTACTTGGCATCATCCAACTCTTGAAGCTTAGCTTCAATTTGTTCATCAATAGAATCCCATAATTTCTTCCAAGACTCTGGATCATCTAGAGATGCTGCTTTGCACTTCGCACCAGCATCTAACCTCAGCGATTCATAATTACCAAGGTTCTTGGTAATACCAATCGAAGCCCAAATTTCTACTTCATTATTTTGTTCTGACATTGCTATCCTTTATTTTCATTTGCACCTTTTGTGCAAGCGGTTTTATGTTTTTCTCTTTTACAATTGGCCGACCCGGCACTCTTGTATTAAAGAACTCTACCATGATGTACACATCATCTTCGCTATAGTAGCGCCAATTTGCGTAACCTTTGTATTTATTTCCAAATTTCTTTGCATCCGGTATTAAAGATTTTTTCTCATACTTGCGAATGGTGTCTGCTCGCTTCTCAACGATCTTGGCGACCTCGCCTACAGTATAAATCCTATACAGAATCAATTCGTGTTGTTCATACGGCATCTCAACCGTTGAGCCATCATCTAGTTTTTCAATATAAATTTTATTTTGTTTTTTATTAATCTTTTTAAGTTTAACAATCGTTCCGGCATATGTGTAAAACTTATTAGTTGTTAGTTTACTCTTAATCACGATATCCTCTCCTCTTAGATAATTTAGCAATAAATCTCTTAAAGTCTTTAACCGTTACATCTTTAGTGTCTGAGCAGACAACGCAGGTGATATCAACATAGTATTCTCCTAAAGAGTAATACTCAGCGCCAGCAAACTTCTGTCCACCGCATTTGTCGCAAGTTAATCTTATGTGATTCATCGCTAATCCCCATTAATCAAGCCAGCAATTATATTCTGCTGTGACAATTCCCTTTTGTGGATGAACAAACATCAATGGTTGCGAAGCACGACCTACTGCACCCAAGACTTCAATAGCATAAGTATTCATTGACTCAGGGCTTCCTGAAATACGGCATTGGACTGTATTGAATGTCATCTTGGTAGGGGTATGGAAGTGACCAAAGTAAACATCAGTAAATTCATCAACGATATTGCCCTCACTATCTTTTCTCTCAATCCCGCCAATTTTCCATCCATAGACTTTCTTTTGGAATGAATAGAACGAGGACAAACTGCCAAATTGATCACCATGAATAAGAAGTGACTTATACTTTCCAATGTCATCAATAGCGTACCAAAAGCGATCACCACGACCATCTGGAATATTAAACTTAATTCTAGGATTGTTTTCAAACATAAGCTGCACAATACGATAAAGCATTCTGTCAGCGTTTGTTTCTGGGTCATGGTTTCTTCTTGCTTTTCCACCAATTGAGCCATGATTTCCAATAACACCAGTAAATGTAATTGTTTCAAAGTTTTCAAGCATTTTATTAATAAAATTCTTCATTATCCTTGGTCCATCAACAGTTACTTGACGATAAAGACCACTATCAATCAAAAACTCTTGACCGGGAAATATAAGTTCTCCCTCTACAATGTCACCAAGACACCAAATACGAAGATCACGAACAGGGTGATCTTGTCTTTGAATTTCTGTCAAGTGAATAACCTTGTCAGCAAATTGATTAATTCTTTCTTCACAGACTTTTGAATTGTAATCAGGTGTAGTCTTGCCAAGTTGCCAATCTGCTAGAACAGCAACAGCGACCTCTTCTGAATTCTTACGAGTATCTTTCTTTGGTGTCGGAATTTTCGTTGTCTTGTAAAGAATGCCTTTATCAATCTCTTCCTTAACAGCACGATAAACAGCGTCTGCAAGATGAACTTCTTTACTCTTCAATTTCTCGTATTCTTGAAGTAGTTTTGTATAACCAATCTTCAACTCTGAATCTGACGCTACAGTTTCTCCTGTAGCAATGTTTTTTGGCATTTCAATAATTCCATTTTCTTTTCTATACTTACACAGGCCCATTGAGTCGATTGATTTACGACAAGATGAGTCTGCATATCTCTGATTAGCTGTATTGGGGTTGAATTCAATATTGCAACCCTCTGCTCCACAAATTTTCATAAGGATAATTGTAGCACTCTATTTGGCGCTTTGTGTCAATCTGCGGAATTATATTTTCGAACAATTTCTGTTCTTTTTTTAAGAGGTTTTCTAATAGGTTTTGGTCTATTATTCATGTTTTGACGAAGTTTTTCACGGTGCTCTTCACTAGGTCTTTTACCCTCACGGTGAATTGCGCTATGTTCTTGAATAGAGCATAGAAATAAGTTTTCCAAACGATTGTCTGCTTTCACTTCATTAATATGATGAACACTTTCCCATCTGTTTAGATACCTTTTAAGGTAGCTTTCGTACAAAGCTCTATGCTCATAGATATAGCCCTTAATGTTAGCAGGGTGTTCTGGCATCAAGACACGCACATAACCTTTATCATCTATATACTTACCACCATTGTAATTGGGGTTTGCCTCACCTAGAGCCATTCTGTCAGTCCATTCAACATCGTCTCGCTTAGATGCCAAAGGTCTTTTAGACATATTATCCCTGACCGCCGATGTCCTCTAGGTACATTTGCATCTTTGATTCACCACAGGGGATTATAAATGTGGTTGGGTTAGCAGCACTATTTCC
>ENA-OSIY01000268-OSIY01000268.1-marine-metagenome-genome-assembly--contig:-NODE-268-length-30555-cov-14.995407_pt1 | contig 30555 bp, 19 predicted proteins | sample MGYA00237884_ERZ534233 | MGnify/ENA primary metagenome ERZ534233 (study PRJEB26412, sample SAMN06343840) | marine metagenome | isolation source: estuarine water | place: USA: Columbia River Estuary... | reverse complement strand
GCAGGTACAAGTGGTTCTACTGGTACAACAGGTACAGCAGGTAACGGAAATTTAAGTTCATCTAGTGGTACATCAGGTACCTCAGGTTCAACAGGTTCAGCGGGTAATGCAGGTGGTAGCAATTTAAGTGCTTCAAGTGGTACTGCAGGGTCATCTGGTTCTACTGGAACATCAGGTACAATAGGAGCTTCAGGTTCATCTCAATCATCACAATCTTCAGGCACTTCAGGATCTTCTGGATCTACGGGTACAACAGGTTCAGCAGGTAACGCTGGTTCATCAAATATAAGTAATTCAAGTGGAACTAGTGGTTCTACTGGAACTAATGGTACGGCAGGTAATGCTGGTATAAGTAATTTAAGTGCCTCAAGTGGTACAAGTGGATCTAGTGGTTCTACTGGTACTGTAGGAGCAGCGGGTTCATCTCAATTAAGTGCTTCTTCTGGAACTAGCGGTTCATCAGGTTCATCCGGTACGGCAGGTACTCGTGGATCAAGTTTAGACAGTGGTTCATCAGGTAGTTCAGGTACAAGCGGTTCTACAGGAACAGCAGGTTCAGAAGGCGCTTCTTCTTTAAGCAGAAGCTCAGGTACTTCAGGATCTTCAGGATCTTCAGGATCTGCAGGTGTTGATGGAGGCAGTGCATTAAGTCGTAGTTCAGGTACATCGGGTTCGTCTGGTTCTACTGGAACATCAGGTACAGTAGGTGCTGCCGGATCTTCTCAATCAAGCCAATCATCAGGAACTAGTGGATCTAGTGGTAGCGCAGGTACAATAGGTACAGCTGGTAACGCAGGATCTTCAAATAGTAGTGCTTCTAGTGGTACAGCAGGATCATCTGGTTCTGCAGGTACAAATGGTACAGCAGGAGCCGCAGGATCAAGTAATTCAAGTGCTTCTTCAGGTACATCAGGAAGTTCAGGTTCTGCAGGAACTGTAGGAGTAGCTGGTCCATCTCAATCTAGTGCATCTAGTGGAACAAGTGGTACTACAGGTACTACAGGTTCAGCAGGTGCTGCCGGTGCTTCAAATATAAGTAATTCAAGCGGAACAAGCGGAAGTACAGGTACTACAGGTACTCAAGGTGCTGCAGGTGGAAGTCGTTTAAGTGATTCAAGCGGAACAAGCGGTTCAAGTGGTTCTACAGGAACAACAGGTACTAATGGTAACGCCGGAGGTAGTAATTCAAGTGCTTCATCAGGAACTAGTGGAACATCTGGTTCTACAGGTTCTGTAGGTACAGCAGGATCTGCTAACTCAAGTTCATCATCAGGTACTTCAGGTTCAAGTGGTACTACAGGTTCAGCAGGTAATGCTGGAGGTAGTAATTTAAGTCAATCATCTGGAACATCTGGTTCTAGTGGTTCTACAGGAACTACAGGATCAGCTGGTGCCGCTGGTACTTCAAATATAAGTAACTCTTCAGGTACAAGTGGTTCTACTGGTACTACAGGTACAGTAGGTGTTGCTGGTTCAAGCCAATCAAGTCAATCATCAGGTACAAGTGGTTCAAGCGGTTCAGCAGGTACTACAGGTACTCGTGGATCAAGCTTAGACAGTGGATCTTCAGGTTCAAGTGGAACAAGCGGTTCTACAGGTACTGCTGGTTCAGAAGGAGCGTCATCACTAAGCAGAAGCTCAGGTACATCAGGATCATCAGGTTCATCAGGTACCGCTGGTATAGACGGTGCTAGTGCGTTAAGTCGCAGTTCAGGTACATCGGGTTCGTCTGGTTCAACTGGTACTTCAGGTACAGTAGGAGCAGCAGGTTCATCTCAATCTAGTGCTTCAAGCGGTACAGCAGGTACTTCAGGTTCAGCAGGAACTAATGGTACAGCTGGTGCTGCTGGTACTTCAAATATAAGTAATACAGCGGGAACAAGCGGTAGTACAGGTACTAATGGAACCGCTGGTAACGCTGGTTCATCTCAATCTAGTGCTTCATCTGGAACTAGTGGTTCTAGTGGTAGTACAGGAACTACAGGTACAGCTGGTAATGCTGGTTCATCTCAATCAAGTGCTTCATCTGGAACAAGTGGTTCATCTGGTTCAACAGGTACCGTAGGTGCAGCAGGGGCAAGTGCTTTAAGCAATACATCAGGAACTTCAGGTTCATCAGGTTCAAATGGTAACGCTGGTGTTGCTGGTTCAAGTAATATAAGTGCAACCTCAGGTACAAGCGGTTCTAATGGTTCATCTGGAAACGCAGGAGCAGCAGGCGTAAGTGCTTTAAGTGCTAGTTCAGGTACATCAGGTACTTCAGGATCTACAGGTTCAACAGGTACTCAAGGAGCAGCCGGTGGAAGTAGATTAAGTGATTCTAGTGGTACTTCAGGTACATCAGGATCATCAGGTTCTACAGGAACAAACGGTACAGCAGGATCTGCTAACTCAAGTACTTCATCTGGTACAAGTGGAACATCAGGTTCTACAGGTACAAATGGTACAATAGGTGCTTCTAATACAAGTGCATCATCTGGAACTTCAGGTTCATCTGGTACTACAGGTTCAAATGGTAACGCTGGAGGTAGTAATTTAAGCGCTTCTAGTGGAACAAGTGGTTCTAGTGGTTCTACTGGTACTTCAGGTACAGTAGGTGCTGCAGGTTCATCTCAATCAAGTGCATCTTCAGGCACATCTGGTTCTAGTGGTTCAACAGGAACTAATGGAACCGCTGGAGCGACAGGTTCAAGTAATTCTAGTGCTTCTAGTGGAACAAGTGGTTCTTCAGGAAGTACAGGTTCTGCAGGTGCAGCTGGTGCTTCAAATAGTAGTGCTTCTTCAGGTACAAGTGGTACAAGTGGTTCTACAGGTTCTACAGGTACACAAGGAGCAGCCGGTGGAAGTCGTTTAAGTGATTCAAGTGGAACAAGTGGAACATCAGGTTCTACAGGTACTACTGGTACAAATGGCGCTGCTGGTGGAAGTAATTCTAGTGCAAGTTCAGGTACTGCTGGTTCATCAGGTAGTGCGGGTACAAATGGTACTGCTGGAGCAGCAGGTTCAAGCAATTCAAGTAATACATCAGGAACAAGTGGTTCTGCTGGTACTAACGGTACTGCAGGAGCAGCTGGTTCATCTAATAATAGTGCTTCTTCCGGAACATCAGGTACTTCAGGATCTACAGGTTCTACTGGTACTGCGGGTGCGGCCGGTTCAAGCCAATTAAGTAATTCATCTGGTACAAGTGGTTCATCTGGTTCATCTGGTACAGCTGGTACTCGTGGTTCAAGCTTAGATAGCGGTTCATCTGGTTCAAGTGGAACAAGCGGTTCAACAGGTACTGCTGGTTCAGAAGGTGCTTCTTCTTTAAGTAGAAGTTCAGGTACTAGTGGTTCATCAGGTTCAACAGGAACAGCAGGTGTTGACGGAGGTAGTGCATTAAGCAGAAGTTCAGGTACTTCAGGATCTAGTGGATCTACAGGTACTAATGGTACAATTGGAGCAGCAGGTTCATCTCAATCTAGTGCTTCAAGCGGTACAGCAGGTACTTCAGGTTCAGCAGGAACTACAGGTACAGCAGGTGCTGCAGGATCAAGTAATATAAGTGCATCTAGTGGAACCTCAGGCTCAACTGGTACAACTGGTTCAGCAGGTAATGCAGGAACTTCAAATATAAGTAATTCTTCAGGTACTTCAGGTACATCAGGTTCAAGTGGTAACGCAGGTGTAGCAGGAGCAAGTGCTTTAAGTGCTTCATCTGGAACTTCAGGTTCATCAGGATCTACAGGTTCATCAGGTACTACAGGTGCTGCGGGTGCAAGTAGATTAAGTGATTCTTCAGGTACTAGTGGTTCATCTGGTTCTACAGGAACAACAGGAACAAATGGTTTAGCAGGTGCTTCAAACACAAGTGCTTCAAGTGGTACTTCCGGTAGTGCAGGAACAACAGGTTCGGCAGGTAATGCAGGAGGTAGTAACTCTAGTGCTTCTAGTGGTACTGCTGGTACTTCAGGCTCAACAGGAACTAACGGTACAGCAGGTGCCGCTGGTTCAAGTAATTTAAGTACTTCAAGCGGTACTTCAGGTTCTAGTGGTTCTACAGGTACAAATGGTACAGTAGGAGCCGCTGGTTCATCTAATAGTAGCTCATCATCTGGTACAAGCGGAACTAGTGGTTCAACTGGTTCAACCGGTACTCAAGGAGCTGCTGGTGGAAGTAGATTAAGTGATTCTAGTGGTACAAGTGGTACTTCAGGTTCTACAGGTACTACTGGTACAAATGGAGTTGCTGGTGCTTCAAATATAAGTAATACATCTGGAACTAGTGGTTCTTCAGGTTCAAATGGTAATGCTGGCGCAGCAGGTTCAAGCGCATCTAGTGCTTCAAGCGGAACAAGCGGAACAAGTGGTTCTGGTGGTTCAGCAGGTATTGGTGGTGCTTCTGGAGCTTCAGCAGCAAGTGCTTCAAGTGGAACAAGTGGAACAAGTGGTTCTAATGGTACAACAGGTAACGCAGGTGCAGCAGGTGCATCAAATATTAGTGCTTCATCAGGTACAAGTGGTTCTAGTGGTACAACAGGTACTATAGGTGTTGCTGGAGCAAGTAATTTAAGTCAATCATCAGGTACTTCAGGATCTAGTGGTTCAACAGGAACAGCAGGTACTCGCGGTTCAAGCATAGATAGTGGTTCATCAGGTTCAAGCGGAACTAGTGGTTCTACAGGAACTACAGGTACAGAAGGTGCTTCTTCTTTAAGCAGAAGTTCTGGAACATCAGGTTCATCAGGTACTACAGGTACTTCAGGTGCTGATGGTGGTAGCGCTTTAAGCAGAAGTTCAGGTACTTCAGGTTCAACTGGAACAACAGGAACAAATGGTAACGCGGGTTCTTCAAATGCAAGTGCTTCAAGTGGTACAGCCGGTTCAAGTGGTTCAACAGGAACTACAGGTACTAATGGTAATGCAGGTGCTGCTGGTATTTCAAATATAAGTAATACATCAGGTACAACAGGTTCAAATGGTACTAACGGTTTACCTGGAACTATAGGAATAAGCGCAGCTAGTGCAACTTCAGGTACAAGTGGTTCAAATGGTTCAAATGGTAATGTTGGTATAGCAGGTAATAGCGCTATAAGTTCAACTTCTGGAACTAGTGGTTCTTCAGGAACTACAGGTACAACAGGTGCTGCTGGTGCTGCTGGAGCAAGTGCTTCAAGTGCATCAAGTGGCTCAAGTGGTACTAACGGTAGTTCAGGTGGACCTGGTATAGCAGGTTTAAGTGCAGCAAGTGCAACATCAGGTACTTCAGGTTCAAATGGTACAAACGGTAATGCTGGTGTAGCAGGAGGTAGTAACTCTAGTTCAACTTCAGGAACATCAGGTTCAACAGGAACAACAGGTACTCAAGGAGCTGCAGGTGCAAGCAGATTAAGTGATTCATCCGGTACTTCAGGTTCAAGTGGTAGCACAGGAACAACAGGTACTAATGGTATAGCAGGTTTAAGTAATAGTAGTGCTTCTTCAGGAACTTCAGGAACATCAGGTTCTTCAGGTGGACCAGGAGTAGCGGGTTTAAGTGCAGCAAGTGCAACATCAGGAACTTCAGGTTCAAATGGTACTAATGGAAACGCAGGTATAGCAGGTAATAGTGCTTCAAGTGCGTCTTCAGGAACTAGTGGTTCATCAGGTTCAAATGGTACAGCAGGTATAGGTGCTTTAAGTAATACTGCTGGTACTGCTGGAACTAGTGGTACAATAGGTACTGCAGGATTAGGCGGTAATAGCGGAGCAAGTAATACTTCTGGTACAAGTGGATCTACAGGTACAACAGGTTTTGCTGGTGCTGCTGGAGCAAGTGCTTCAAGTGCCTCTTCAGGAACTAGTGGTACTAATGGTACCTCTGGTAACGCAGGTGTTGCTGGAGCAAGTGCTTTAAGTGCATCAAGTGGTACTTCAGGTTCAACAGGTACAACAGGAACTGTAGGAGCGGCCGGTGGAAGTAGATTAAGTGATTCATCTGGTACTTCAGGTTCAAGTGGTTCAACAGGAACTACAGGTACTAATGGTAACTCTGGAGCTGCAGGTTCAAGTAATATAAGTAATACATCTGGAACAACAGGTTCAAATGGTACTAATGGTCTACCAGGTGTATCAGGAATAAGCGCAGCTAGTGCAACTTCAGGTACAAGTGGTTCAAATGGTTCAAATGGTAATGCTGGTATAGCAGGTAATAGTGCTTTAAGTACAACATCAGGAACTTCAGGTTCAACAGGTACTAATGGTACTAATGGAGTTGCAGGTAATGGTGGATTAAGTGCTGGAAGTAACACTTCAGGTACAAGCGGTACAACAGGTTCAGCAGGTAATGCTGGAGCGGCAGGATCAAGTGCATCTAGTGCTTCTTCAGGAACTAGTGGAACAACTGGTACAACAGGTAATGCTGGTGCAGCCGGAGGTAGCAATTCAAGTGCTTCAAGTGGAACTAGTGGTTCTAGTGGTTCAACAGGTACTCAAGGTGCAGCTGGTGGAAGTAGATTAAGTGATTCTTCAGGTACTAGTGGTACATCAGGTTCAACAGGAACAACTGGTACTAATGGTATAGCTGGTTTAAGCAATAATAGTGCATCTTCAGGAACTAGTGGAACAAGTGGTTCAAATGGTGGTCCTGGAGTAGCAGGAATAAGTGCCGCAAGTGCAACATCAGGTACTTCAGGTACAAATGGTACATCAGGAAATGCGGGTGCAGCAGGTGCGAGTGCTTCAAGTGCTTCAAGTGGTACTTCAGGAACAACAGGATCTAATGGTACAACGGGTAACGCAGGAGCAGCAGGAGCAAGTGCTTCAAGTGCTAGTTCAGGAACTACAGGTACAAATGGTTCAAGTGGTGGTCCTGGAGTAGCAGGTTTAAGCGCAGCTAGTGCAACATCAGGGTCTAGTGGAACAAATGGTACTAATGGAGCAGCAGGTGCTGCTGGTTCAAGTGCTTTAAGTACAACATCTGGTTCTAGTGGTACAAACGGTACTAATGGAGTAACAGGTAATGGTGGTTTAAGTGCTGGAAGTAATACTTCAGGCACAAGTGGAACAACAGGTTCAGCAGGTAATGCCGGCGCTGCTGGAGCAAGTGCTTTAAGTGCTTCAAGTGGTACTTCAGGTACAAACGGTACAACGGGTAACGCAGGAGCAGCAGGAGCAAGTGCTTCAAGTGCTAGTTCAGGAACTTCAGGATCTAGTGGTTCTTCAGGAACAAGTGGTATAGCAGGAGCTGCAGGTTTAAGTGCAGCTAGTGCATCAAGTGGTTCAAGTGGTACAAATGGTACTAATGGAAATGCAGGTGTAGCAGGAGCAAGTGCTTCAAGTGCTACATCAGGTTCAGGAGGTACTAATGGTACTAACGGAGCAGCAGGTGTTGGTGGTTTAAGTGCTGGAAGTAATACATCTGGTACAAGTGGTACTAATGGTACTGCTGGTAACGCTGGAGCTGCTGCTTCAAGTGCTTCAAGTGGTACTTCAGGAACAACAGGAACAACAGGTAACGCAGGTGCCGCAGGAGCAAGTGCTTCTAGCGCATCAAGTGGAACTACAGGTTCAAATGGTACTAACGGTTTACCTGGAACTATAGGAATAAGCGCAGCTAGTGCTACATCTGGAACTACAGGTTCAAATGGTACATCTGGAAATCCAGGTATAGCAGGTAATAGCGCAGCTAGTGCAACTTCAGGTTCAGCAGGTACAAACGGTACTAATGGAGTAACAGGTAATGGTGGTTTAAGTGCAGGAAGTAACACTTCAGGTACAAGTGGTACAACTGGTACTGCAGGTAATGCTGGAGCAGCCGCTGCTTCTAATACAAGTGGTACTTCAGGAACAACAGGAACAACAGGTAACGCAGGTGCCGCAGGAGCAAGTGCTTCAAGTGCATCTTCAGGAACTACAGGTTCAAATGGTACTAATGGTTTACCAGGTGTATCAGGAATAAGTGCAGCAAGCGCAACATCAGGTTCAAATGGTACTAACGGTACTAATGGAGCAGCAGGAGCAGCAGGAACAAGTAATGTAAGTGCAACTTCAGGTTCAAGTGGTACAAATGGTACAACAGGTGCTGCAGGTGCCGCAGGTGCAAGTAACTCAAGTGCAACTTCAGGTACAACAGGATCAAGTGGTTCAAATGGTGGACCAGGTGTAGCAGGTTTAAGTGCAGCAAGTGCAACTTCAGGAACATCAGGTTCAAGTGGTTCTTCAGGAGCTAATGGAGCTGCAGGTTCAAGCAGAACTTCAGGTACAGCAGGTTCATCAGGTACAACAGGTACTGATGGAAACAACGGAGCTAGTGGTTCAAGCAGAACATCTGGAACATCAGGTTCAAGTGGAACAAGTGGTACAACAGGTACTAACGGTTTAAGTGTTGGAAACGCTACTTCAGGAACTTCAGGTTCAGCAGGTTCATCAGGTGTATCTATTAACGGTACTTCAGGTATTAGTGGTGGTGTATTTAACAACCAACCAAACTATGTAGTATACACAGTAAACGGAACAACAGTACAAAGTACAAGTTTCTTATACACAGATATTACAAACAGCAGATTAGGTGTTGGTACAGCTTCTCCATCATATCCAGTACACGTAGCATCAAACGTAAGTGGTGTTTCAATATACGCCGCTTATGATATTCAAGCATTTTCGGATGAAAGAGTAAAAGCAAATATTAAAGTAATTGAAAACTCACTTAATAAAATCCAACAAATTGATGGTGTTACATTTATAAGAACTGATAATCCATCAAACCCTACACAAAGACATGCTGGTGTAATTGCTCAACAAATAGAAAAAGTACTTCCAGAAGTAGTAAGTACAGATAAAGAAACAGGAATTAAATCAGTAGCATATGGTAACATAAGTGGGTTGTTAATTGAAGCTATTAAAGAATTAAATAAAAAAGTAAAAGATCTACAAAACCAATTAAATAATAAATAATGGCGGTTCCAAGTACAAATGTAAAATTTAGTGACATATGGAGTGAGGCTAATGGTACCTATTCTACAGGTATCCTTAGCCTAAACACTATGAGTTTTTTTTCATATTTTGCTGGGCCTAATGGTTCAAATTCACAAGCTAATAATAATTGGGGACAAGGTGAAAACTCAGGATTAAATAGAATTTATGGAACATCTGCTAAAACTACTAATATAGCAGTAGGTGATTTTGATGGATTAACATATTTTTATGATAATTCAACTTATCAAGTGACCCTAAATGTAACAAATAATTTAACAAACCCTCCACCATTCCCTCCTCCACCAGTAGATAATGCTGTTAACGTGAACGTTGAATTATGGGATTCAAGTTTTTCTTATCAATACTTAGCGGGTGGTGGTATGGCAATGGCTCCTGGTACTTATGGACCATCAGCAGTCAGTCAACCTACGGGTGATCCTATTATTTTTAGAGGATATTGGAAAGTAATTATAACTGGTGCTAACCCTTCATTTGCTGGTGGTACTTGTAATATTTTAATAAACGGAACTTCCAAAGTATCAGGAGGTACTGTAGCTGCTGGTTCTGGAGGAAGTACTTTTGATTCGTCCACTTATGGTACTGAGGATGTAGCATCATATGGTGGATATACAGGATTATATTTTGATGTAACCGTCAACTAACTATGATAATAAACGATTGGATACGAACATACGACTTTTTAGGTTATGTGCCTAATGACGCTTTAGAACAAGAAATATACAATAAAGCAATTGAGGTAGGTACTGGATGGAAAAGAGGTAATCCTATAAATCCAAATGAATATCCTTATTTAAGAAAAATAACATCTTATTCTCAAGCATTTTTACAACAATATTTTCAAGATAGAGTGGGAAATCTTTAATTAAACTTGGTACTTTAAGTACTTTTTATTATATTTATTGTCAACACCGTTATGAAAAAATTGTTATTTATTGCCCCGCATTTGTCGACAGGTGGGCTACCTCAATACCTAACCAAAAAGATAGAATTATTAAAAGATGAATTTGACATTCATTTAGTTGAATGGGTAGATTGCACTGGTGGTGTATTAGTTGTGACTAAAAATAAAGTAACACAACTCGTTAACCCTGAGAAATTTTACACATTAGACGATAATAAACAGCGATTAATTGATATTATTAATGATATCCAACCCGATATTATCCATTTAGAGGAAATACCGGAATTTTTTATGGATGATAATATTGCCCAACAAATTTATACACAAGATAGAAATTATAAAATTGTAGAAACATCACATGATTCATCTTATAATACAGATAATAAAAAATTCTATCCAGATAAGTTTATGTTTGTATCTCAATGGCAAATTAATCAATATAAAGATTTAGATATTCCTAAAGTATTAGTTGAATATCCTATTGAGTATATTGAACGTCCTAATAGAGAAGAGGCATTAAAAGCATTAGGGTTAGACCCTAATAAAAAACATATTTTACATGTTGGATTATATACATCACGTAAAAATCAATCTGAATTTTTTGAATACGCTAAATCATTACCTGAATATGAATTTCATAGTTTAGGTAATAGAGCAGATAATTTTAAGTGGTATTGGGAACCATTAGCTAAAGAACAACCCTCAAATTTAACATGGTGGAATGAAAGAACAGATGTAGATAGATTCTATCAGGCAATGGATTTATTTTTATTTACTTCTCGTGGACACGAAAATGATAAAGAAACAATGCCTTTAGTTATTCGTGAAGCTATTTCATCTCAAATACCAGTTTTAATCTACAACTTACCAGTTTATCTTAATTATTTTGATAAATTTAAAGGAGTTAATTATCTTGAATTTGATAATTTTAATAACAATTTACAAAAAATAAAAGATACTTTGAATCCAGAAGAAAAACAAATCGATTATTCTAAAGAGGCATATGTAGTATGTACATATCCTGTTACAGATGCTATTATTCAAACAACTAAAAAATGTATTGAATCCCTGAAAAAATCAGGACGTAAAATTATAATTTCAGCTCATGCTCCTGTACCTGTAGAATTACAAGAAATGGTGGATTATGTAATTTATGATGCTAATAATTTTTTAGTTAAACATACTTTTTATAGTACCGCTTGGTGTGATTATCCTTTATATCATTCCTCTTTAAATTTAAAAGGTGAGGGAAATGATAGATACCATGGTGGTGTTTGTTATACTAGTTTCTATAATGGAGCTATGTTAGGTAAACACTTAAACCATGAAAAACTTTATTTTGTTAATTATGATTATATTTTAAAAGATGAATCATACATTGATAGTATATCTAACATTTTAGATTATAAAGATACATATTTTGGATTTAATACCGCTGGTGAAGGTAATTGTTATACAACATTTTTCTTTGCTGCTAAAGCAAGTGTAATGCTTGACCGTTTAAAAGAAATTAAAAACGAACAAGAATATACTCAATGTATGATTGATTGTGGTTCTGAATCAAATGGTATTGAAAATTTATATTATCATTTATGGAAAGATTATCCAAATAATTATGTTGAAACTAAAGAACAATTTGAAAAAGATATAGAGACATATTTTCAGTTTGAAGATTTTTCAATGGTAGAATATTATACTATTTTACCTACAAACGTTTCAAATCATTTTTGTCCTTGGATAACAATTTCTAATAGTACTGAAAGTAAATTAATTCATTATACAGTAGTTAAAAATGGTGAATTAATAATTGAAAGACTTTTACCTGTTGAAGGTAGATATCATTTTTGGGATATGGTTAAATACAATTTAGATGATAAATTTGTAGTGACTTTTGATGTTAAGGATTTAATAACAGGTAAAGAAGTAATTAAACATGTATTTAATTTAGATAAAGAATATTTTGAAAATACTTTAAAAGGAAATGGATTGTTTACATGGAAAGGTGATTTAGAACAATATCATAATAATCATAAAATTATTTTACATCATTTAGTTACAGAACCTGAAACTAATGAAAAAGAAAAACGTTCTATTGAAAATTTAAAAGCATTTTGTGAACATACAGGTATTGAATATAATATGAGAGTTAACGAAATTTATCGCAGACTTCCTCCTGCTGATACTTGTCATCGTCCTCAAGATATTGATTTTCAACCTCAATCAATTGGTAATGGTTTTGGTAAATTAACACCAGGACATTATGGTTGCTATTTAGCTCATAGAAATGCTATTACTTTAGGTGAAAATAAAAATTATGATTTTGTTTTAATATTTGAAGGTGATACTATTATTGATTCTGATTTTAGTGAATTATATAACTCATTATTTAGGTTTAATAAAATTGCTAATGAGCAAGGTTTAGATTTAGTTGGGTTTGGTAATCCAAAAGAAACTACTAATGTTTATGGTATTCAAGTAGAAGATGTACACTGTGATGTTATTCCATTTGTTCCTGCTCAATCATATTTAATTCCTCAAGGCAAATTAAACGTGTGGGAAGATAAATTAATGAATAGAAAATGGGAAGCTTGGGACTTATGGATTAAAAATATAGGACAAATGAAATCAGGTATAACAGACAAAGTTTACACAAAACACCTTCCAGGATTTAGTTTAGTAGATCAAGTAGAAAAAAATAAACATAATGATAATCCTTTAATATTTGTTGATTAATGTATTTATACGATTATAAAGTAGCCGGGATTGGTGAATTAGCTTGGTATGAAAATGTATATAAAGAAATATGGTTTGACCATGAATATTCTCGTTATGGAGTTGAAGTAGAAAAAAATGATATTGTAGTTGATTGTGGAGCTAATGTAGGGTTTTTTACTTTATATGCTTTAAATAAAGGAGCTAAACATGTTTATTCTATTGAATGTGATAATAGAAATATAGAAAGTTTACATTATAATTTAGAAAATACAAATTCAACAATTCTTGAAGGATGGGTAGGATTTGAAGAAGAGAATTATAATATAAACAGAATGTTAAAAGATTTTAATGTTCCTCATATTGATTTTATAAAAATAGATATTGAACATGGAGAATATCCTCTTTTATTTAATACCTCTGATGATATGATAAAACGAATAAATAAATGGGTAATTGAAGTGCATGATATTTGGGAAAATAGTCATAAAATTTTACATTTATTAGAAAAATTTAGTCGAAATGGATTTGTTATTAATTTTGATCAAATCCATAAAGAAACAAATTTAGCTCTTTTATACGCTAAGAAAAGATGAGAATTTGCCAAGTACATCCAGGTTGCGGAATACCAGTACCACCACCAGATTGGGGAGCTATTGAAAAAATAGTATGGGAATTTCACTGTAATTCTATAAATTTAGGACATGAATCTCATATTAAATTTATTAATGAAATTCATTTAGGACAATATGATATTGTTCATTGTCATGTTGCTAATTTAGCTTTAGATTTAGCTCAAAGAGGCATACCTTATATTTATCAACTACATGACCATCATGTAGTTCATCATGGTAAAGAATCATCAACATACCTTCAGAATTTAGAAGCTATAGATAAATCAATTTTAACATTAGTACCCGCTAGATTTTTAGTTGATTATTTTAATCACCCTAAAGTTGAATATTTTTCACATGGAGTTAATACAAATAAGTTTTATCCAACTTCTAAAAATGCTCCTGTAACACCAAAATTATTAATGGTAGCGGCTAATGGATTAGGAGGTGATCCTGGATTTGATAGAAAAGGATTTACATATGGATTAGCATTAGCTATGAAACGTAATTTAAAAATTACTATAGCGGGTCCTAGTTTTAATAAAGCATTTTTTAACCAACATTTGTGGATGTTTAATTATCCTAAACTAAATTTGGTTTTTGATACTCCTAATAGTAAATTATTAGAATTATATCATAGTCATGATATTTTTATCCATCCAACAATGTTAGAAGCAGGACATCCAAATTTAACAATGGTAGAAGCAGCAGCCGCTGGTTTACCTATAATTGCTAATTGGGAATATGAAACTTTATTTCATGGGGCTTGGAGAGCTCCTAGGGATGTGTTTGAAATGGAAAGAGGTTTAGATGATATTATAGAAAATTATGATTTTTATAAACAAAGAGCAATCAATACAGGATTAGAATTAGATTGGAAAAATAGAACTAAAGATTTAATAAAAGTATATGAAAGAAGTTTTAATTAAAGAATACAACAACTTAGAACAATTAAATATCCCTTATAAAAGAGAATTTAATAAGTTTTTTATTAATTTTATTCAAGGGGCAAAATGTGAAGTTATTGGTGATGAAGAAAGAAGGTATATAGTTAAATTTATCGACCAAAAACACAATAAAGTTATTCATGAAAGTGAGATTAATAACAATATGTGGACAAAAACTAATATCCAATATTTTGTTAATTGGAAGATAGAGGTTATAGATAAAGAAACAAATGAATTAATATTCGAACATAAATTAGACCTTACAAATCAAAAGGTTTATATTCACTTTGAAAGTTCAGCTATTGGAGACACATTAGCATGGTTCCCTCAGGTTGAAGAATTTAGGAAAAAATATAAATGTAATGTAGTAGTATCTACATTCCATAATGACTGGTTCCAATCTCAATACCCAGAAATAGAATTTGTAGAACCTGGTACTGAAGTATTTAATTTATATGCTATGTACTGTATTGGTTGGTTTTATAATGAAGATAGAACAGTTAATTCTGATAAATCTCCTATTGAATTTAAAAGGCATCCTTTGGGTGAAACTGCTTCCTCTATGTTAGGAGTACCATATAGAGAAATTAAAGCTAAAGTAAATGTTCCGGATAAAATAAAACAAATTGATGAAAAATATGTAGTTATTGCTCCTCATGCTTCGTCACATGCTAAATATTGGATGTATCCTAAAGGTTGGCAGACTATTATTGATTATTTAAATGAGAAAGGATATAAAGTTTTAATGTTAACTCATGAACTTTTAGGAGATAAATGGCATGATTCAAAATTAGGAGGTAAATTAACAGGAGTAATTAATAAAACAGGTAACTACCCAATTGAGGATAGAATGGTTGATATTAAACACGCCGAAGCATTTATTGGAGTAGGTAGTGGATTAAGTTGGATGTCATGGTCGATTGGAACACCAACAATATTAATCTCAGGATTTAGTGAACCATATACTGAATTTTTAGACTGTGAACGTATATTTAATTATGACACGAACGTATGTACTGGATGTTTTAACAAACATTGGTTAAATCCAGGTAATTGGGAGTGGTGTCCTGAACATGAAAATACACCAAGACAATTTGAATGTACTAAAACAATCAAACCAGAACAAGTAATAAAATCAATTAATAAATTATTAAAAATACAATGAAAGAAACAGTATTAATAACAGGGGTAGCAGGATTATTAGGTAGTCGTTTAGCTGATTGGCTAACTGAAAACCAACCCAATTATCAAATAATTGGAGTAGATGATCTATCAGGTGGTTATAAAGAAAATGTTAATTATAAAGTAGAATTTTTCAATACTAATATTATAGGAAATAATATTTCTTTAATATTTGAAAAATATAAACCAACTTATGTATTTCACTTTGCTGCTTATGCTGCTGAAGGATTATCACCTTTTATTAGAACATATAATTATGATAATAATTTAAAAGCAACAGCTGCTATTGTAAATGAATGTATTAAACACGATGTAAAACGTTTAGTATTCACTTCTACTTTAGCTGTGTATGGACATGGATATGGTGGAATATTTAATGAAGATCAAATTCCCGCACCTATTGATCCCTATGGTGTAGCAAAGTATGCTTGTGAAATGGATATTCAAATTGCAGGAGAACAACATGGATTAGATTGGTGTATTATTCGTCCACATAACGTTTATGGTGTTAAACAAAACATTTGGGACAAATATCGTAACGTATTAGGAATTTGGATGTATCAACATTTAAATAATGAACCAATGACTATTTTTGGAGATGGTACTCAAACTAGAGCATTTAGTTATATTGATGATAATCTAGAACCATTATGGAAATCAGCAATGTTACCTGAGGCCTCTAAACAAATTATTAATTTAGGAGGTATTGAAGAAATTTCAATTACTGATGCTTGTAAAACATTACAAGAGGTAATTAGTGGTGGAAAAATTGTTTATAAAGAAGCAAGACATGAAGTTAAACATTCAATTCCAACTTGGCAAAAATCAATTGGTATTTTAGGTTACGAATATAAAACAGATTTAAGGAAAGGTTTAACAAAAATGTGGGAGTGGGCTCAACAACAACCGATGCGTGAACGATTTGTTTGGGATTCATACGAATTAGATAAAGGTATTTATAGTTTCTGGAAGGTATAAATATTTATCAATAAATAAAATATGGCAACTTTAAATCCATCAAACGTAGTAAACGGCAATACAATACAAGCATCAGATATTGAACAATTATATAATGCCTTTGGTACTGGTTCAGCAGGATTTACACCTATTACTGGAGTAAGTCTAACAGGTAGTATAACAAATGCTAATGTAGCTACTACTGCTACTTCAGCATCTAATATTACTACTGCTATTACAGGAGGTGGTACTCATTATTTAACTTTTGTTCAAGGAGCAGGTACTAATCCTCCTAAAATCGATAATGATTTAGAATATAATCCTAGTACAAATAATTTAACAGTTACTGCTTCTTTTGCTACTACGGCTTCTTATGCTTTAACAGGAAGTGTAACACAAATTAATACTCAATATTATGATAACGGATCAACTGTAGTACCTGGTAATTTTAAATTTATAGCAGGCAAAACAGTAATGACAAACGGAGCCGCTACAAGTAGTTTATTTACAGTGTTAGTAGGTAAAGTAATAGGAGATAATGTATGGATTAATGCCGCCTATCCTCAAGCCTTTAATATTACATCAACTGTGAATACAACACTTCCAGGTACTACAAATCTTTCAATCCTTAAAGTTAATGTATCTAGCAGTGGTCAAATATTAATTAGTGGAGCTCCTACTGATAGTGGAACAGTTATATTTACAGGAACATATATTTAAAAAAATAAATAAAAAATGACAACACAAGTTTTAACACAAGAAGAAATCCAACAAATGCAAGGTTTACGATCTACAAGGGATCAATTAACAATTGATTTTGGTTACATTGAATTTCAAATACAAGAATTAGAATTAAAAAAAGAATCTCTTGTTGATGCCCTTGTTCAATTAAAAAACCAAGAAATTCAAATTGGTAAAGAAATCTCCGAAAAATATGGAGAAGGAAGTATAAATATCACTAAGGGAGAATTCACCAGTTCTAATTAATTTTGACTTTTTCTGTAATATTTATTACGGAATAAAATCAATATAACTTTAGAAACATGGCAACAAATACATTAGTATCTCCTGGCGTACTTCAATTAGAAAACGACCAGTCCTTTATTACGCAAAACCCCGTAAATGTTGGGGCTGCTATTATTGGCCCTACAGTTAAAGGTCCTGTAGAAGTTCCTACAATTGTTACTTCTTGGAGTGATTACCAAAATAAATTTGGTACTACATTTTTAAGTGCTAGTAACATTTATACGTACTTTACTTCAATCGCAGCTTATAACTATTTTAATAATGGTGGAGACACTATGTTAGTAGCTAGGGTAGCAAGTGGATCATTTACATCTGCTTTTACTTCTGGTTCGGCAAGTAACGGTTCTGCTATTTTAAACGTAAGTGGATCTTTAGCATTACAATTAAGTACAATTTCTCAAGGTACGGTAATGAATAGCTCTAGCTCATTAGACGCTAGTGGTTCATTAGCATCAGGTTCTATTAATAACATTAGATGGCAAATTGCTAATAATGATACAGCATCTGGAACTTTTAGTTTAATCATTCGCCAAGGAGATGACAATACAAATAATCAAATTGTATTAGAAACATGGACTAACTTGTCTATGGATACAACAGCTCCTAATTATGTATCTAGAGTAATTGGTGATCAATATAAAGTTTATTCTGGAACTAATGATAACCAAATTGTAGTAAACGGAACTTATCCAAATGCTTCAAGATACGTTTATGTATCTTCTGTTTCAACTCCAACTCCATTATATTTTGATAATACGGGTATAGCTAAAAACCAATTTACTGGTTCTATTCCTGCTAATGCTAGTGGATCATTTGTAGGAGCTACAGGTAACTTAGCAGTAGCTGGAGGAGCTAAATATTATGATGCTATTATTAGCGGTGTAACTAATATTCAAGGATTATTATCATCAAGTTATGATAATATGATTAGTTTATTATCAAATCAGGATGATTATCAATTCAACGTATTATTAACCCCAGGTTTATTTGCTTCTGAAGCTCCTTTAGGATCATCTCAAGTAAATACTATTGTTAACAACACAATGAACCGTGGTGATAATATTTTTGTAGCGGATTTAGTACCTTATAATTCTACTATCAATGCTGCAACATCTGCTGCAAATGCTAAAAATACTTCATATGCTGCTTCATACTGGCCTTGGGTTCAAACAGTTGATCCTAGTACTTCTCAATTAGTATGGGTACCAGCCTCAACGTTAGTAGCCGGTGTATACGCGTATAATGATAACGTAAGTGAGCCTTGGTTCGCTCCCGCTGGTATTAACAGAGGTGGTTTATCTACAGTAGTAAGAGCTGAAAAGAAATTAACTCAAGCAAATCGTGATACTTTATATACTAATAAAGTTAATCCAATTGCTACGTTCCCTGGAACAGGAGTTGTAGTTTACGGACAAAAAACATTACAAACAAAAGCAAGTGCTTTAGATCGTGTAAACGTTCGTCGTTTGTTAATTTCTCTTAAATCATACATTGGTCAAATTGCTAATAACTTAGTATTTGAACAAAACACAATTGCTACACGTAACGCATTCTTAGCTCAAGTTAATCCTTACTTAGAATCAGTTCAGCAACGTCAAGGTTTGTATGCTTTTAAAGTAGTAATGGATTCAAGCAACAACACTCCAGACGTAATCGATAGAAACCAATTAGTAGGACAAATTTACTTACAACCAACTAAGACTGCTGAATTCGTTTACTTGAACTTCAACATCTTACCAACAGGAGTATCTTTCCCAGCATAATTTTTTAAAAACGGAATATTTATAACAAAACAAAATAAACAAAATGGCAATCTTAGATCCTAACGAAATATTTTTCACCGCCTTTGAACCAAAACAGGCTAACCGATTCATCATGTACGTTGATGGTTTTCCATCATACATCATTAAAGCAATCTCAGCTGTAACATTTGAACAAGGTGAAGTGGTTCTTAACCATATCAACGTTTACACAAAAGTAAAAGGTAAAACAAAATGGAGTGATTTAACTATGACTTTATTTGATCCTATTACTCCTTCAGGTGCTCAAGCCGTTATGGAATGGGTACGTTTACACCACGAATCAGTAACTGGTCGTGATGGTTATAGCGATTTCTATAAGAAAGACTTAACTATCGACGTATTAGGTCCTGTAGGTGATATCGTTTCTGAGTGGGTAATTAAAGGTGCGTTTATTAAAGGTGGTAACTTCGGTGAATATAACTGGGATACGGAAAATGCGGCTGTTAACTTATCATTAACACTTGGTATGGATTACTGTGTATTGAATTTCTAATTAAAAGTAAAAATAAATTAAAGAAAGCTCGCATTTTTTGCGAGCTTCTTTTTTTCTTATATATTTATATAGGACAATAAAGTTATATAAAATAAATTATGGAAGAAAACAAATTTAAGTTACCTACAGAAGTTGTAGAATTACCATCAAAAGGTTTAATTTATCCAAAAGAAAATCCTTTATCATCGGGTAAAATTGAAATGAAATATATGACTGCTAGAGAAGAAGATATTCTATCTAATCAGTCTTATATTCAAAAAGGAACAGTTTTAGATAAATTAATGAAGTCACTAATTGTAAGTGATATTAATTATGATGATCTAGTTGTAGGTGATAAAAATGCTATTATGGTAGCAGCTCGTGTATTAGGTTATGGTAAAGATTATTCTTTTAAATATGGTGATGAATCATATACTGTAGATCTTTCCCTATTAAATAATAGAGAATTAGACGAATCTTTATACTCAGCTGGAGTAAATGAATTTACATTTATCTTACCTAATTCACAAACCAAACTTACTTTTAAATTGTTAACTCATAATGATGAGAAAAAAATTGTAGCTGAATTAGAAGGTTTAAAAAAGATTAATAAAGATAATTCTCCTGAATTAACTACTAGATTAAAATATATGATTACTTCTGTTGGAGGTGATAGAGATACTAAAACTATTCGTGATTTTGTAGATAATTATTTATTAGCTAGAGATTCAAAAGCATTAAGAGATTATATTAGAGCAATCCAACCAGATGTTAATTTAAACTTTACTACAGATAGCGGTGAGGAGGTCGCTATCCCTATTAATATCAACTTTTTTTGGCCTGACGCTTAATATCGCTCCTCAAGTTAGAGTTAATTTATTTACCCAAATTCATGAAATTTGTTTTCATGGACAAGGAGGTTATGACTGGGATACAGTATATAATATGCCTACATGGTTAAGGAAATTTACATTTCATAAAATCCAAGAACATTACACTAAACAGAATGAACAAATGGAAAAAGCTAACGGTGACCAAAAAACTACTTTAATAGATTCTACAGGTAAAGTCCAATCTCCAGAATTTGCTAAAAATAAAAAACCAACAAGTTATAAATAAAATTAAATTATTAAATATTTATAACAAAATATAAATGGCTGCAACCAACCCTAATATTGAGGATTTAAAAAAACAAATTGAAGACCTAAAAAAAGTATATAAACAATTGACTGGGAAACCAGTTACAATTGTTGATGCAAGTACAATTAGAGGAATTCAAGATGCTCAAGATGCTATTAGGGTTTTAACTGATGCTATTGACACAGCCTCAGAAAGAGCATCAAGATTTGGAGATGGATTTGCTAGTGTTCAACAAGATCTTCAAGCAATTGTTGGTGAATTACAAAAAAGCAATAATGCTCAAAATTTAGCAACAAAAGCTTTAAAAGGTACCCAAGATATAGCTCAAAAATTAAAGTATGATCAACAAGATATTAGTAGATTATCTTTAAAAGAATTAGAACAATATAAAGAAAAATTAAAACAACAACAATCCGAAGCTAAATTTCAAGCAGAAATTTTAGCAAGAGAAAAAGGTATTGTTGATATTAATCGTGTAAATCTTCGTTTCCGAAGAGATCTTACGGATAGTGAAAGATCTATATTAGAAGGTTTAAAAGCAGGACTACCAGTATATGAGGATATTAATACTCTTTTAGAAGGTAGAATTAAAAAAGAAAAAGATATCAATAACCTTATGGGAATTGGTGGTGCGGCTGTTGAAGGTATAGATAAAGCTTTAGAGGAAATTGGATTTGGTGGTTTAAGTAAAGCTTTAGGTCTTGAAGAAGTTAAAGAGCGAATGAAAGAAGTCGCTGAAGAAATTCAAGAAGCAGGTCATGATACTGATAGTTTTGCTAATAAATTTAAAGTATTAAAAGCAGGAATTAGTGAGGCAGGAAATAATTTAATATCAACTTTAAAAGACCCCCTTACAGCAACACTTTTTGTAGTTACTGAACTAGTTGAAGCTTTAAAAGATGTAGATGCTGGAGCTGGTAAAATGGCTAAAAACTTTGGTGTTAGTTTCCATGAAGCTTTACATTTAAAAGGTGAAATGAACTCAATTGCGGGTTCTACATCTGATGTTAATGTAACTACTGGCAAATTAGTAGAAAGTTTTACAACATTAAATAATGCTTTTGGAACATTTGCTTCTTTAAGTGAAGAATCATTAGTAACATTTACTAAATTAACAAAACAAGCTGGTCTTAGTGAAGAAGCTGCTATTGCTTTAACTAAAACCTCTTTATTAAATAATAAAACTGTTGAGGATACAACTTCTGAATATCTGGGACAAGTTGAAGCCTTTAAAGCTCAAACAGGTTCTGCTATTAATACAAAATTAGTATTAGAAGACATAGGAAAAATATCAGCAGCAACCGCTTTAACATTAGGAAATACACCCAAAGCATTAGCTGAAGCTGCTGTTACGGCTCGTTCTTTAGGTATGTCTATAGAACAAGTAAACCAAGCAGCAAGTCAATTACTTAATTTTGAATCATCTATTACCTCAGAATTAGAAGCTGAATTATTAACTGGTAAAGATTTAAATTTAGAAGAAGCAAGACGAGCGGCTTTAAATGGTGATATAGCTACTTTATCTAAAGAAATTTCTAAAAATATAGGCACAGCTGCGGAATTTAGTAAAATGAATGTTATTCAACAAGAAGCATTAGCTAAATCAGTAGGTATGTCTCGTGAAGATTTAGCTAAAACCTTACAAGATCAAGCAGTTTTAAATAAATTAAAAGGTGTTGAAGGTAAAACTGCTAAAGAAAAATTTGATAATTTAGTTAAAGAGGTAGGTTTAGAAAAAGCTAAAAAAGAATTAGGAGATGAAGCCTTAGCAAATCAATTTGCTGGTCAAAACGTAGCTGAAAGGTTTGGTGCTACAATGGATAAAGTTAAAGAAATTTTTATTTCATTAGCCGAACCATTACTACCAGTACTAGAAATATTTACAGATATATTTAAAATTGTGGGTCCTATTGTTGGTTTAATAGGGAAAATGGTTCATTATGCCGCTGAATTAGGTAAACCGTTACTTATGGTTTATGGTGTGTATAAAGGAATCCAAGCAGCCCAATCAGCAAGTTTAGTAATAAGTCGCTCAGCATCTATTATAGAAGCAGGTAAATTAACTTTATTACAACAACAATTAGCTACAGAAGGCGAATTAAGTTTATTAGACAAAATAACACTTGGTTTAGCCCAAGCTAAATTGTTTATATTTAATCAACAATATAGAACTAAAGTATTAGAAGCAACCCAAGAAAAAATTATTGGTGGGCTTACAAGAATTTCATTAGTTATTCAAGAAGCTTATCAAGCTGTTAAGTTAAGAGGTTTAGCTACTACAGCAAGAGATATAGCCATGCAAACTGCTCTTAAAGCAAAACAATTAGGAGGATTTTTAGTAGATGTAGGAAAGTTTGCAATTAAATCAGCAATTGCTGTTGCTGGAATTCCAATTGTAGGTCCTATATTAGCTATTGGAGCTATTGCCGCTGCTCTTTCTGGTGGTATGGCTTTATATAATAAATTTAAAGGTAATGACGTTGTATCTGGTGGGTATGGAAAACGTACGTTAATGGCACCTGAAGGCGCTATTGCTTTAAATGACAAAGATACAATAATAGCAGGAACCGATTTAGGAGGTAAAAATAAATCTAAAAACAATACAGGTGAAGCATCATCTCAAACCAACACTGCTTCTTCTATTGATATAACACCATTAATTGATAAAATGGCTGCTGTAGAAGGATTATTATCTCAAATATTACAAAAAGAAACTAACATCTATATGGATTCAACTAAAGTTGGAACTGGATTTGCTATGAGCACATCTAAAATTCAATAATCTAATATTTATAATAAAATAACTATGGGACTCTTAGACAAATTAACAAAAGACGGTTCACTATTAACCGCTATGGATGGTAAAAAACCTTTAGAATACGATAAAGTACCCAACTATCCAGAACAATTAAAAAAATCACAATTAGATTTAGATGGTAAAAAGCCATTAGAATATGATAGACAAACTGTTCAAATTGCAAGTTTACCTTATTCACAATTAGATTTAGACGGTAAAAACCCAAACAAATATTTAGATAATCCTCCAAAGTAATGGGATTAATCGACTTAAAGACTGATCTTAAGTCCCTTAAATATGGGAAGGATACCATCGGAGGAGGGTATAGTGGACAACCCTATATTCAAACTCCAATTCCCGAAAGTTTTAATGATTTAGGTGCTAACGAGGATTTTATTTTACGTGGTGGTATAAATGCTGTAAGAGATTCAGCAACAGATATCAAACGTTTAACTAAAATGTTTTCTGATTTAAAGTCTCCAAATGGAGTACTTTTTATAGCTAAACAAAACTTATTATCTCAAACAGCAGTTAGAACACAAACAAGTGGTGTTGTAAATGAAGGTATTTATACACCTTTAAATACATTAGCTCAAGCAGGGGTAGTAGCTTTTGGTGGACATTTAAATAAACAAGGAGTAAATCCTTTTACATATACTGGTGCTTATGCAAATAATGATAATTTGTATTACACTAGAATGATTAATTACAATATTGAAGCTATTCAATCCCCAGATGGAATATTAAAAAACCGATTAGTTGCTTTACAACAATCCAAAATTTTAAATGTTTCTATTGGAGGGTTTGATAAAACAAGTAATATTTCATCTTTACCAAGTGATATTTTAACTTATGATGGAGGACCAGGTTCTAATTTAGGAGTTGGTAAAACAAGTATAAGATTTTCGTCTCAAAGAACAGGTATAAATAATCCTTTATGGAATAATTATGTTAATAATATTTCTTCTTGGACGGCGCCTCAAAATGCAAGAGGTTTTAGAGCAAATGGTGTAACAACTATTGAAGATTATAAATACAACCCATTAACATCTGGAATATCCGAAAAAGGAGGTATTTATGATGAACTTTTAAGGGTTGGTGATAGAGAGTATGAAAATAGAGACTTAGACGGAAACATTTTACAATCAAATAATGTTTACAAACCAGGTAGTTTAGAACCTTATACTCCTGTTACTCAAGGACAAAAAATTCAAACTACGGTAAATGTAGATAATATAAGAGTCGGTGGTTTACAAGTAAATACTGAAAAACCATGGACAAAATCACCTCAATATCTTTTACCTGATTTTAATGTAAATTCACCTCAAAGTGGTAGTTTAAGTAAGATTCCTACTGGTTCAATTAAACCACCCCTACGCCTAAACCCAAGTGGTTCTAGAAAGAATTACATTAATGGAGCTACTTTTAGAGTTTCTGGAAGTGGAGGTATTAGTGATAGATTAAAATTAGATCAACCTCCAACATTACCTGCTAATGTATATCAATCGGGAAGCATTACTAAAACTAATCATTCTGTAGTTACAAATAATCAAACAATAACTTATTCTCCGGATTTAATTAATAAATCAACTTCTTATGACAAATCAGGAAGATTAATTGATTTTAGAAAAGTATTAAGAGAAAATTTAAAAAATCAAGACAAAACAAAAAACACAGCAACCGGACAATTAACATTAGCTCCTGATTATGCTACAAAAAACGTTGGTGTTAGAAATCAATTAGGTAATCCTGGAGCTAACAGAAAAAACAAAAACTATAGTTCATATACTAAAGGTGTTGTATACCCTGGTAATAAAACAAGACCCTTAGATGAAATTAATGCTTCAGCTATTGGTGATAGTCCTTCAAAATATAATGATTTAGTTACCTTTAATATTTGTCCTCTTAATAATCAAAATTGGATGACATTTAGAGCATTTTTAAGTTCATTTTCAGATTCATACTCAGGAGCTATTAATAGTCAACAATATGTAGGTAGAGGTGAAAATTTCTACACTTATCAGGGTTTCTCCAGAAAAATTTCATTATCTTGGACTGTTGCTGCTTTATCAAAGCAGGAACTTATTCCAATGTATAAAAAACTAAGTTATTTAGCTTCACAAACAGCTCCTATATATAATGCTAATGGGTTTATGCAAGGACCTTTAGTTAAACTTACGGTTGGTGGGTACATTCATCAATTACCTGGTTATATTGAAAATATAAACTTTGATATTAGTGAAGATTCTACTTGGGAAATACAGATAAATGATAATGGGGGAATAGACAGAGCTACAAGTGAATTACCTCATATTCTTAAAGTAACTGGATTCAGCTTTACACCAATTTCTAATTACCTACCACAACAAGGTGCTCATTTTATAGATTTATATAATGGTCAAAAAACATTATGGGAAAATAATACAACATCAATTAATTAATGATTAATAGATATAAAAATATACCGAAAACTAAAATTGATAAAAAAACGTTGTATAAAACATCACGTTATCCGGAAATTCCTTTATCTGAAAATGACATTTATGTTATTACAACTCAAGGAGACCGATTTGATGTTTTAGCTCAACAATATTATAGTGATAGTTCATTATGGTGGGTTATATCTATTGCTAATACCGGAAATGCTGGAGCAAATACATTACCTGTTTTACCTCAAAATACTTTAGTTATTCCTCAAGGAGTTCAAATTCGTATACCTGCTAACCCTATTGATGTTTATAATTCTTTTAATAAAATAAACTCTTAATTATGGGAAATGTTATAGGAGAAGGTTTTAGACCTGAAGTTAAACAACAAGTTTTAACCAGACAAAAAATATTTGGATTAGCTAATAGAAATAATGAATATTTAAGATATTTAAATGCTAGATCACCTTGGATTAAATTAAGTTCCGCTGTAACTATAGGAACAGATAGATTGTCACAAGTAGGTTTATCGGCTGATCTTAGTGCTGATGCTTTAGCTCAAACTTATGTTTTGTTTGGTGGAACAGCTACTAATTTTGGAAGTACTTTACGGGGTGGATTAAATGATGCTTATAATGTAGGTGATTTTAGTCAAGGTTATAGACCAATGCCAGGTATTGTTTCTATGGATTCAAAAAATAGAAATAGAGGTTCAATTAGAGAAACAACAGTTCAAATAAAAGCATATGATAAAAGACAATTTAATATTATTGATCTTTTATATTTAAGATTAGGATATACAGTTCTTATAGAATGGGGACATAGCATATATGTAAATAATGCTGGAACTGTAGTTGATATAAATGATTCTGATACTTTAACTCGTAATTTTTTAAGTGGTACTTATAAAGATCAAAAAGCACTATCAGAAGCTATAAACGCTAACAAACTTAAATTACAAGGTAACTATGATGCTACTTACGGTAGAATAACTAACTTTAGTTGGTCATATGAAAAAGATGGTTCTTATAGTATTACTTTGAATATTGTTAGTTTAGGAGATATTATTGAATCTTTAAAAGTTAATACAATAGCTAAAGGAGTAAAACCTCAAACAGCTGAAGAAAAAAAAGAAACTGAAGAAAATATTCAAGATGCGGATACTGAAGCTGAAATATTAGCATATTCAAAAAATCAAAATGCAATAGCTTATACTTTTTATAAAGCTAAATCTTATTTGCAAGGAATAAATCCTGACAATAATGCAACTTCTTTTCCTGGTTTTCAATCAGCTGGTGAAGGTGACCAAACTATGAATGTAATGACAGCTGCTACTGCTGAAAGTTTAGGTTTTAAAGAAGGCGATTTTGTTTCATTCACAGAATATACGAACCTTGATGAAGGAAGATTTTATGTTAGATTAGGAGGTTTTTTAGAATTTTTAAAAACACAAAAACTAGTATACAATAATGGTATTCCTTTAATTGATGTTGATACTGATGAAAATACTAATATTATTTTTACAACACCTTATGTTTTATCTTCTGATCCTAAAACTTGTATTGTAAAAACGGTTATAAAAATGGATACTGAAGATCTTTCAGTATTTCCTGCTTTACCTAAAGATTTTAAAACTGAAATAGCAGGAGTAACTGTAGGTAAATTAATGAACGTTTATATTAATTTAGTTTACATAGTAAAAGCTATGGATGAATTAAAAGACGATCAAAATAAAGTTTCTTGGTTTGATATAGTTAAAAAAATATGTGATGGAGTTAATTCGTCTTTAGGTAATGTAAATAAAATTGCTCCTGTTATTGATGAGGAAAATAACAATAGAGTTTATTTATTAGATGAAACAGCACTTCCTGAAAGAGATAAAATCATCAAAACTTTATCCCCAGAAGCATCTGTTGAACCTACTTTATTTGAAGTTTATGGGTATAAACAAGATAATTCATCATTTGTTTTAGATTTAGGTATTAAAACTGAAATAACAAATGAATTAGCTAGTATGTTAACAATTGGTGCTCAATCACAAGGACAAGCTGTTGGTGAAGATGCTACTGCTTTTTCAAAGTGGAATGAAAATATATTAGATAGAATTATTCCTAAAAAAGATACTAACGCTACTGGTTCTAATGATATTACAACAGAAGATGTTAATACTAACTATGAAAATATAGTTCAAGAATATTCAAACTTTATCACACAAATGGTATCTCAAAAGTTTGATGATTCTATAGATACATTTCCTGAAACGCTTTCTAATTATCTTGAATTTATGCAAGCTCAAGAGAGTGTTACTAAAAAAACATCATCACCTACAGTTGGTTTTATTCCTATTAATTTAAATCTTACTATAGTTGGACTTTCAGGAATGAAAATCTATCAAAAGTTTAGTATTAATAATGAATTTTTACCTGCTAACTATCCTCAAACAATAGAATTTTTAATTAAGAGTTTATCCCAAAAAGTAGATAACTCTGGTTGGACTACAAGTATTGAAAGTTTATCTATTCCAGCTTCAAATGTAACTTCACAAGGTGCAAATCCTAAAACAAGCTATACTAAACCTGCTTTAACTACAGGAGAATCTCCAGCGGCTGGTAATCCTGGTCCCGCTGGATCAGCTCCAACAACAGCAAATGCTGCTGAAATAGCAACGGCTCAAGGTGCTTTATCAGGTATTACTCCAGGTAAATGTGGAACTAAATTTATAACATATAATGTTCCTGGTGTTGATAATCCAACATCAACCCAACGTAAAACAGCTTTACAAAAAGGATATGATGCTACTTTTTATAGTGGTCAATACAAAAGTGGAATGTGTAGTAGATACACTTACAACCATGCTTATAATTATATTCAAGCACTTAAAGGAAAAAATACACGAAATGGTGCTACGTTATCTGCCGGAGGTAATGCTAATCAATCTCCATATTGGGCTAACTTATCTAAATTAGGTTATACACAATATGTAGTTGGTAAAAATATAACTAAAAATGAGTTAACTGATTTAATTAATTCTAAATTAACATTTAATTTAGGAGACGTTATAGTTTATTGGGCTAATAATAATCCAAGAGATAAGGGAGCAAGTCAGTATGGTCATACTCAAATGTATATTGGCAAAAACCAAATCAAAACAGATCCTGACCCAGGAAAAGCTCCAGCAGGATGGACTACTGATAGATTTACTAATTATGGTTCTACTTTTGTTTATAATAGCTCAAATTATAACTGTTGGAATTTAATTGTTCTTAGAGCACCTTCAAGTGGAGCAAACACTCAAGATAATACTTCAAGACAATTATATGTAACATATGCTAAAGAATTAGCTAAAATATTAAACTTAGGAGATAAAACCTACAGAATAAATGGAACAGCATTATTAAGTGATACTAAGGGAACTTTAAGTGATGATACACAATTAGCTATTAATCACATTAATGAATTATTTGGCTTGTCCCGATCAAAACAATCTTGGTATAACAAATTACCACTATCAAGTTTATCTCCAGAACATCAAAAGTTATTTACTAGTGAATTAAATAGACTATATACTAGTATTAAAGACAAAGATAATTCTTTTAGTTTTAAAATACCAGATTCAGTAAATTCAACTATTTATCAGACGGCAGAGGCATTTAAAAAACAAAATAACCTTAAAGACTCTGTATCTCAAAGTACTATTGATATTATAATGAAACCTGATTTTTAAACAAAATGTCATATTTTCCAAAACACTATATTAAAACAAACTTATATACTGTAGGTGGTGAATTTGTTTTGAGATCAAACCAACAAGAGTATGCTGGTCCTTACTGGCAAACAGGTAATGGAAAATACTATACAGGTAAAACCCCACAAGGTTCTGGAGTGTTTGAATTATTAAAAGTACAAGTAATCAATAATTTAGAACCTTTATATAGTGAACCATATTATACTGATAAAATTAAAGTAGCATTTTTAGGAGATGCTCCTGAAATTGGAAATGGAAATGAACCATATATTGATGCTAATGTTTTAGAATACACTAATCTTAAAAAAATAGCAGCATCAGCAAATGGTATTAAATACTTACCTCCATTTAATATAACAATTCCTACTAAACAAGATTACCAAAATGGGGAGTTTAGAAGATACTTTGCTAAAAAATCAAACGAATTACAATATATTGAAATAAATCAACAAACGTATACTCAATTAATTAAAAAAGATCCAATTATTGAATGGAGTTTGTATCAACCATTTAATATACCTTGGCAATTAACAGGTGCTGAAGAAAAAGTATATAAAACCAACCGTAATATAGTTGAATTAACTATTCAAAAGAATAATTTATATAAATTTAATGAGTATTTAAAATTTAATTATACAAAATATTATAATCAACTTGGAACTACAACATCTGGTTCGTATATTAATGGAGTAAATCAAGGTTATGTTTTGGATAATAGAGACGGAAGAGGCAATAGAGTATTTAACTCACAAAACGATAGCGGAAGCGTTCGTAGAGATAGTTCCATTACACGATAACGTACACCCTGCTTTAAACGACGTGTCTTTAGTGTATATAAGACCGTTTAACGACACAAAGGGTTATATGTTATGCGTT
>ENA-OSIY01000266-OSIY01000266.1-marine-metagenome-genome-assembly--contig:-NODE-266-length-30634-cov-12.945054_pt1 | contig 30634 bp, 42 predicted proteins | sample MGYA00237884_ERZ534233 | MGnify/ENA primary metagenome ERZ534233 (study PRJEB26412, sample SAMN06343840) | marine metagenome | isolation source: estuarine water | place: USA: Columbia River Estuary... | reverse complement strand
TAGAGTGGATGTATAGGCAAAATTGGATTGCTGGTGGCGTGGTTGACTCAATAGCTGAAGATATGGTGCGCAGTGGTATAGACATTATCGCCACTACCGACCCGCAGCAAGTTATGGAAATGCAGACTGGATTAACTAGGTTAGGTATTTGGGACGCACTGCTAAACTGCATCAAATGGAGCAGGCTCTATGGTGGTTCTCTGGCAGTGCTTCAGCTAGAAGGACAGGACCTATCTACTCCGCTTCGTATCTGCTCCATAGGCAAGGACCAGTTTCGCGGATTGTCGATATATGACCGCTGGCAAGTCGAGCCAGATTTAACAAGGATGATACAATCTGGCCCAAATATTGGGCTGCCAGAGTATTATGTGGTCGTAAGTGCGGTTGACGATAGCGGACAGCCTACATTTGGAACGGAGATTCATTATTCTAGGTGTGTTCGTATGATAGGAATACAGCTTCCATTCTTTCAAGCTATCACAGAGGACTATTGGGGCGAATCCGTACTAGAACGCATCTATGACCGCATGCTGGCATTTGATACGGCAACAATGGGAGCTGCAAACCTGCTAGACAAAGTGCATTTGAGAACTGTAGGAATTGAAAATCTGCGAGAAATCCTAGCTATGGGTGGGCCAGCAGAAGAAAACCTAATGAAAATGTTTACCTATGTACGACAAATGCAGACTAATGAAGGCATTACATTACTAGATTCTAAAGATGTAATGCAAACGTCCACTTACAGTTTCGCGGGCATGGGTGACATGATTCAGCAGTTTGCACAGCAAGTCGCTGGTGCTACGCAAATTCCCATTACACGACTGATGGGACAGTCTCCGGCGGGGCTTAGTGCAACTGGTGAGCATGATATGCGAATGTATTACGACAACATATATTCCCAGCAAGAGAGCCGCCTGCGTAGCGGTATGGATACTATCCTGAAAGTTTTACATCAGAGCCTGTACGGCTTGCCAGCTCCTGATGAGATGTCGTTTACTTTCAGGAGCCTGTGGCAAATGTCCGCCACGGAGAAAGCTAACAACGCCAAAACGATAACAGAAACCGTAATAGGAGCTATGGAGGCCGGACTAATTACTACTGCGATCGGAATGCAAGAACTGCGGCAAGCATCAGAAGATACCGGGGTATTTACGAACATTGCTCCGGAGGATATCGAAGAAGAAGAAGAGCTGCCGCCAATGCCAAGATTAGAGGAAGAGGAAGAACAAGCTGCCGAGAGTCCGCAAGACCTAAACGCACTTGATCGCATTAAACGCTGGTTGAGTCTTTGATGATGCGCTCTTTGACTTTGGACGCAAAAACAAAGGGGTTCTCAGCCAAAAAAGCCCAAGAAAAAAAATATGCCCGCAAACTAAAAAAGGTTGCACAGCAAGTTGGAGATATCACGGAGTCTTACAGGGATGGCTCATATTTAAATGACGGCTACGAGGAAGCAATGGCTTTTTATACTCAAGGGCTCTTCCCTTGGGCACAGAAAGTAGCTCGTGAAATGGTTACTTCGGTTGACTTAAGTAATATTTCGGCTTGGGCTGCGATGAGCAAGAAGCTAGGCGCATCTATGCGTAAAGACCCAGTGCTGCCGAAGGTAATGTCTTTGATGGATGAGCAGGTAGAGTTGATTTTGTCATTGCCAACAGTAGCGGCGCAGCGGGCGCAGAAGTTATCTTTAGAGGCTGCACTGGACGGTGCACGTGCCGACGAGATAGCCAAAGAGATCGCAAGGACGGGTGAAGTCACGTCATCTCGGGCTGTGCTGATAGCAAGAACTGAGGTAGCCAGGGCAAGCAGTCAGTTAACAGAAGCACGCGCCGTAAGTGTAGGCAGTGAGGCGTACATATGGCGCACTTCTGAAGACTCGGACGTCAGAGAGTCCCACAAAGAGATGGACGGGAAGGTTTGTTACTGGGCCAGTCCTCCTACGTTGAGCGATGGAACGACAACTAACGCTGGTGGGATATATAATTGCCGCTGTTATCCGGAGCCGATATTTTCTGATGCTGTTTAGATATTTAACATTTATGATTAAGCGATAAATCAATGCTTGCCACAAAACAAAACAACATGTAATTTGTTGAATGTTACGCCGTAACTTGTTGTAAATATATTGTTAACGTATAATTGGCGTATGCCATCTTTTGAGATCCTTTCTCATGCCTTTAAAAAAAGGTTCGTCGTCTGAAATAATCTCCGCGGGGAAAACTCGGGACGAACCACGATATTACACCACTGTCAGGCTAAGTGAACACATCAGCCAAACACCAGAAGGTTATTTGCTATGCGAGGCCGTCCCTATTGCTCGTACTGGTGAGTTGCTATATCAAGACGGCGAATTAATTGATGCTGAGGGAAGCTCACCAGTGGAAGCTGGCAGCGATGGTGTTATAAGAATAACCCGTTACGCTGAAGAGTTATTCTCTCCTGAAACCATCGCTTCTATTGAAGGCAAGCCGTTGACTATTGACCACCCCGCCGACTTTGTGACTCCAGAGACATGGCGCAATCTGGCTGTGGGTACAATGTTAAATGTTCGCCCGGGTACTGGTGTAGATTCTGACAAATTGCTAGCGGATTTTTTGATTACGTCAGCAGATGGAATCTCCATGATAATGTCTGGTTTGCGTGAGGTTTCATTGGCATATGATGCCGAGTACCTGCAAGTAAGACCCGGCCTTGGTAAGCAGTCTAAGATTTTGTGTAATCATGGCGCATTAGTACGTCGCGGGCGCAATGGCCCACAGGTAGCAGTAAGAGATCACAAACCAAAAACCATTAAAAGGGGTATTAAGTGCATGACTTTAAAAAATAAGCTACTCGCCGCGTTTGGCCGGACTCTAGACGAGGCAATGCCGGAGGTTGTAGAAGAAATTACAACTGACGCTAGCCCATTAGAAGAGCGCCTAGCCCGCATTGAGGCATTAATTGTTAAGATGATAGAGCATGAGCAAAAGTCGATGATGGAAATGACCGATGCTGGTGAGGAAGAATTGGAAAATGCGGATATTACGGAAGTAATGCAAGGCGAAAATGAACAGCCAAGCGATATGGACATGCGCCTACAGGCCATTGAAAGCGCCCTTTCTAAACTGCTCGGCGATGAGATGGAAATGGACACCGCAACGATTGACTCCGAGACCGTCAGCCAAGCCGAAGTTGTCGCCCCTGGCTTAGCGCCAAGTCGTACGCTAGTTAAAGACGCCTTGTCTTGTTTGGCTCGTACCACGGAAGGCAAAAAAATACTATCTACTTTTGATGGTATGTCACCAAAAAACAAGCTCAAAGCGTGCGCTGAAGTTATTAAAGCCAAGAGAGCCGCGCAGCTTGCCCCGACTGTGGACAGCTTCCGCACTCTTAATAATGGCCCTATGACTCCAGAAAGAATTAATCAAATGAACGAATTACGCCACAAAAAGGTAAATTAATATGACTTCTTATTTGTACAGAGCGCCCGCTGGTATTCCCGGCGAAGTTACCAGACCTGATGAGACAACCGTTGAGCCAGGCATTCTGAGTCTTGACTTTACGCCCGCGGCTTATGGCTTGGCGTTAAAAACAACAGGCGGCGGAAGTACGACATTCCAGACAATGGGCGCTGCTGGAACTGCTGATACTGCGGCCTTTTTTTACGGTGTCTTGTCTCGTATTGCTCCGAGCGTATCATCCAATGTTGCAGGATCTAATACTTACGCAGGCGCTGGCCCTAACATCATATCTACTCAAGGTATCGTTACTCGTGGTTATGTCAACGTATTGTGTCCTACTGGTACGCCTATTCGCGGCAATAATGTCTTCGTAGTCGTAGTGGCTTATGCCAACCAGCCCATAGGTTCTTTTACTGCGACTATTAACGGAACAAATACGGTGTTGTTGCCTAATGTAATCTGGGCTTCCGACAACAAAGACGCACAAAACAATGCTGAAATTCGCATTGCTCGTTGATCATAAGGGAAAAAACAAATGACACAAATCATCAAGGCTAGAGCTTTTGATAGTGCGGTGCGCACACAAGACAGCACCCTAGCATATTTCATTAATCAGCTAGAAAACTTTGAGCAGAAGCTGCACGAACCCCTCTACTCTGTTACTTGGGATAGGGATATTAAGTTACGCTCAGGTGTTACGCTGGCGTATGAACTTACATCTTTCACTAGAACGTCTGTTGCTGGCGTAGGTACTCAGCAGGCCAACGGCAAGCCTTGGCTGAGCGCAAACTCAAACACGATCCCCACCGTTTCTGTTAATGGTGAAAAGATAGCTACTCCTTTACGTCTATTAGGTCGTGAAATTAGCTATAGCTCCGTAGAGCTGGAACGATCGCAGCTTTTGGGGCAAGGGATCGACGTAGCGCAAATGTCCGCGTTTAACTTAATGTACCAGATGGACACAGACAGCCAGGTATACGTTGGCGACGTTGCCACAGGAGATGTTGGCCTAGTTAACAACCCAATTGTAGCGGCTGGTGCCGTTACTGGTGCCGAGTGGGATACTGCAACACCAGCGACAATTCTTGAGCAGGTTAACGAATTGCTAACTTCTGTGTGGGCTTCCTCTGGTTATGCTATCTGCCCCTCAGAACTTCGCATTCCGCCTCAACAATACGGATTGATTAGCACTAAAATAGTTAGCACTGCTGGCAATGTGTCAATACTGCAATACTTAGCCCAAAACTCCATAGCTAATAACATTAACGGCAGACCTTTAAATATTCAGCCTCTAAAATGGTTAGTTGGCGCTGGAGAAGGTGACACAGACCGCATGATGGCCTATACCAACAATGAAGATTTTGTGCGCTTCCCAATGGTTCCAGTTCGTCGTGAAACTGCCTACTACCAGGGCATCCGTTTCATTGCGCCTTATATTTGGGGCTTTGGTTCTATTGAATTCGTCTACCCTGAGACTGTCGGCTACCGCGACGGCATTTGAGGAAAAATACATGCAAGCAATATTTAAAGGCCCTACATACATTAAAGGCGTTCTGTACGATCAAGGATTGCAAACTATCCCCCATGACCTACATGAGGATAAGTACGCTAAGTTGTGCATGGAGTCAGGCCGAATCATCATAGCCGCCGATACAAAAGTTAACGACGCTAACGTGTCAAAAAAAGGTGCATAATGCCAGAGTTTGATATTGCAGGGTTTCGCCTTGCCTTCCCGGAGTTTAGTAATCTAGTCACATACCCTGATAGTCAGATTACCTTCTGGTCAGGCATTGGTGAGGCTTTGTTTATCACCGATCGCTGGCGTTGGGTTTATACGTATGGGCTACAGCTTTTTGTTGCCCACTCGATAGCTTTAGCTGCGCAAAACAACGCGCACCCCGGCATGAATCGCGCTCCCGGTTCTACCTCTGGGCCTATCTCTAATAAACATGTAGGTAGTGTTTCTTATGCCTACGATAGCTCTAGCGTCATGGAAGAAAACGCGGGAGAATGGAACGCAACATCTTACGGGCGGACATTGATACGGCTAGCCCGAATGATAGGCGCTGGGGCGTTGCAGGTATGAGAGGCATTACTGTTTTACAGGACAAGATAGCCGACATTAAAAAGTCTTTTAGAGATCTCCCCAAAAAAAGCCTTCTAATCGGAATCCCTGAAAACAAAGACGGCAGAGCTGCTGAGCAAATAGGTAATGCAGATATTGGCTACATCAACGAAAACGGCAGCGCAATACAAAACATTCCCGCGAGGCCATTTTTACTACCGGGCGTTAAAGCTGTACAGGACGAGATATTAAAAGAACTTGCTATAGGCTCCGATGCTTTCCTGTCCGGTAAAAGCAACGCATTAGATGAGGCCTACGCTAGAGCCGGATTAAAAGCCGTGTCTAGCGTAAGGGCTACTTTAACTGCTGGTGATGGTTACGCTCCTCTTTCAGCGAGCACACTAAAAGCACGCGAGGCAAAAGGCGCAACCCGCACAAAGCCTTTAATAGACACCGGGCAACTTAGAAACTCAATAACTTATGTTGTCAGGGGCAATAATGGCTAATGTTGACGTAAGTTTTTTACTGGAAGACCCAGATTTTACAGATGAGGCCGCCCTGATAAAAAGAACTGCAACCTTTAACGAGTTCGGGGAGATGCAGCTTACAGAACAATCATTTAACATTATTTGCGTTATTCAAAGCGTCAACCAGAACTCCTTGGCTCGCCTACCGCAACTAGCTAACCTGCACAGCGGAATTTCCGTTTGGTATGCGGGAGATTTGCAGCTCGAATTTTCCCCGAATGGTTACTCTGATGTGATCCTATGGCGTGGCAAGCGTTACCAAGTTGTAGACATCCCGGAAGACTTTTTAAACTGGGGCGGCGGTTGGACTCAGGCAACCTGCAAGATGGAGGATGCCTCCAATGTCTAATACTAGCGCAACGGGCGGATACCTTACCTTAACGAGTCTTCCGGTTACAGACAGGGATTTGTCGCGGCTTGTTCATGATGTACTAGCCGGAGTTACAGGTCTAAACGCGGAACTTGTCCGCCCCGCTTGGCAAGTTAACGCTCCCATCCGTCCGCTTTTAGATGTGCTATGGTGTGCTTACTCAATAGTTAACAGAACAACAGAAGCTGGCACAGCTTGGCAGCAATGGCAAAGTGTAACTGGCTCACAGTTGCAAAGAGTAGAAAACTTCGATGTTGTCGCTAGCTTCTACGGCCCAGATTGTCAGACTTACGCGGGCATATTACGCGACGGTTTGGAGCTGTCACAAAATAGGGAGCAGTTGGCGCTATTAGCAGTTACTTATGCGTACGCTGACCAAATTGTGCATGTTCCAGAATTGGTTAATGATCGCTGGTATGACCGCGCCGATATCATGCTGCACTTTAGACGTACTATTAAAAATACTTACGCAATATTAAACTTAACTAATGCGTCAGGAAATTATACTACATCTGCCGGACTTTCTGGCAGTTGGACTACACAGGAGCTATAGAATGCCACAAGGTTTATCTGTCGGTAGACTAATTCGTACTACCGTTACCCTTTCACCTCTCGCTGCACAGCGCAGGGGATTTGGTACTTTGTTAATCATCAACGATAGCGACGTCATCAGCCCCGAGGAACGGGTGCGTACTTACATTACACTAGAGGATGTGGCGCAAGATTTCGGCACTACTAACCCCGCCTACTTAGCCGCTAGGTTGTATTTCGGCCAGTCACCACGTCCGCAGCAGCTGCAAATTGGGCGCTGGGTATCTTCCGGTAGCAATGGGTTTTTAACTTGTGGCGCACTTAGTGAATCAGAGCAGTTAATGACCGCGTGGACGTCTATTACAGATGCGTCATTTTCAGTCGTTTTAAACAGTGGTCCATTGCTTAATCTATCCGGTATGGATTTTACCGGCATGGCAAACCTAAACGCTGTAGCGTCGCTGATTACTACGACAATGGAAGCAGCAGGCGGTCAGGCTGTGTGTGCTTGGGACGGTGAACGTTTCAACTTCACATCTCAACTGCCCGGCTCTATATCAGAAGTTAGTTATTTAATAGCGGGCACTGTTGGAACAGATATTAGCGCTCAACTAAAGGGTACCGAAGCATTAGCCGTAGCCATACAGACCGGCACAGACGCCGAGACGCCAGTTGATGCCGTGGCAATTCTGGCAAATACTAGCGCGGTATGGTTTGGTTGCATGTTTGCATCCAATACTCTAGTAATAAATGAGCAAGCGATCGAAGTAGCCGGATTAATAGAAGGCCTAAGTCTTGACCGCATCTACGGCGTAACGATTACTTCGCCAGACGTTCTGAGTGCATCAGTTACCAACGACTTAGCGAGCCAGTTAAAAGCGTTAAAATACAACAGGACATTTACCCAATACAGCGAGAATATATACGCAGTAGCTAGCTTCATGGGCCGCGCTTTCAGTGTCAACTTTGCCGCTAACCGAAGCACTATTACTCTAATGTACAAAGTAGAGCCGGGCGTTAATGCTGAGTATCTGAGCGAGACACAAGCGCAAACGCTAAAGATGAAGAATTGTAACGTATTCGTAAATTACGTTAACGATACTTCAATCATCCAGTACGGCGTCATGAGTTCTGGGGCTTACTTTGATGAGATACACGGCCTGAGCTGGTTTAAAGATGCTTTGCAGAATGCAGAATATAATCTTTTATATCAATCAACTACAAAGATTCCACAAACTGACGCAGGGCAAAATCAGCTCATTGCTACAGCCGCCGCAGTTTGCGATGAATCAATAAATAACGGACTAGTAGCTCCAGGACAATGGAATGCTGACGGCTTTGGACAGTTGCAACGCGGCGATTACATGCCCAGCGGTTATTATATCTATACGCCGCCTTTGTCTCTGCAAGATCAAAGCATCCGCGAGCAGCGCATTGCCCCACCTTTACAGATAGCCTTAAAACTGGCTGGCGCTTTCCAGGAATTAGACATATTAGTTAGTGTAAACCGCTAATTTAAAAGGATAATACATAATGTCAACTTACAGTTTTTTAAATGTTAATGCCACGCTTGTGGGCCCCGGCGGCAGCGTTAACCTTGGCGCCTCAGCTGCTGTGTCTGAAGAAGGGATTACTATTGAGGCCATTGAGGATAAAAATATCCTTACGATAGGCGCAGGCGGTCAAGGTATGCACAGTTTGGTTGCTAACGAGTCATCCACGGTAACAATTCGTTTATTAAAGACAAGCCCGACTAATACTGTGTTGCAGAACATGTACAATTTCCAGACAGTAAGTTCTGTTAGGCACGGCAGAAATGTAATAGTAATTACTGATTTGGGGCGTGGGGATGTCATCACGTTATCGGGTACGGCATTTAAGCGCGCGCCAACTATCACTTACGCTAAAGAAGGCGGAATGATGGAGTGGGCATTTGATGCAATTTCTACAGTCCGCGTGCTGGGTATTGGCACTCCGTCAATATTTTAAGGGGAAATGATGGAAAATATCACAATACAAGGCGCTGAGTACCGAATCGGTACGCTTAACGCTAGGAGTCAGTTTCATATTGTGCGCCGTCTGGCGCCTTTTCTACAAGCGTTAACCCCAGCTTTTGCGGAAGGCGGAGACAAAGACAAGCTAACGGCTATGTTGCCAATTTTCGGAGATGCCATTTCTAATATGTCAGATGAGACGGCAGATTATGTTATTTTTGGGCTACTTTCGGTAGTTTCAAAGAAAGAAAACTCAGGGATTGGTTGGATGCCAATATATAAAAACGGCGCCTTAATGCTCGAGGATTTGACTATGGCATTAATGTTAACTTTGGCCGGTAAAAGTTTAGTTAAGAATCTATCAGGTTTTTTTTCAGAACTCCGCACAACATCCGAGTCCCTGAGCCAAAATTAAAAAAAAGGGTTACTTGGGCTAACATGTCAGACGGGGAAGACTGGCTCTGGCGGCCAGTAGCGGCTGGCCTCTGCCTATATCGTGAGGTAAAAGACGGTAGCCTAAGCCTAGAAGATATTGCCGTAATGAATGAAATTCTTGATGTAAAAGCGATCAATGAACATATGTATTACGAGGCAATGGAATAATGGCATCTAGCGTAATTAAAGAATTTCTAGTATCGGTTGGCTTTGATGTCAAAGACCCGCAAAGGTTTGACTCTGCAATGGCTAGCGCAGCAAAAAGCGTCGCTATCGTAGGGGCTTCTATTGCCGCAGCCTCCGCTGCGCTCTTTGGTTGGACAAATTCGGTTTCGAAAGACTTAGACAAGCTATCGGATTTATCCATCGCCGCCGGTGTCACGGCTAGTTCTCTAGATGAGCTGGGCTATGTCGCATCGCTGATGGACTCTAGCCTAGAATCTGCCGCTAGTTCACTGCAAGGCTTAGGACGCGTTGCTGGTGAGACCATGATGGGTGTGGGTCGTGGCAAGGCTGTATTTGAATCTTTAGGAATTAGTGTAAAAGACGCCAACGGCAAACTTAAGTCAACGCCTGCCCTCATGGATGAGGTGGGAACGGCTATTAAGGACATGGAACGTGGGCAGCAGACAGCCATATTAAGTAAGCTGGGCATTGACCACACCATGTTACAGACTCTTACCTCGGACGTGTCAGGGCTAAGGGACGAATACAAAAAGTTAACGGATGCTTCGGGAGTCAGTATTGAGCAAGCCGCACAGGATGCTAGCGACTTTCAGGATGCGTTTACGAAAATAGGCTTGGTCACAGATAGCCTCAGCCGGGCGTTGGTTGCTGGCTTTCTTCCGCAGTTCACAAAAGGAATGGACAAGTTCAGAGTCCTGATGGTTAAGTCAATGCCCGCCATCATTGAGGCAGTGAAGCCGTTCATTCGCGCTATAATCACTACAGGTACAGTATTAGTTACATTGATAACAAGATTATTCCAGTTTAACTCAGCACTAGGGGGGATCCCCGCCTATCTTACGGCTATAGCTATAGCTTGGCAGCTGTTATCAAAAAGTTTTATGTTAACCCCCATCGGCGCGTTAATTACAGCAATCGCAGCACTTGCAGCAACGTTAATACTTCTAATAGATGACTTTTTAACATGGCTTGAGGGGGGAGAGTCACTCATACCTTGGGACAATTGGAAGGAAGAAATTGATTTTGTAATGGGCATTATTTCTGTATTTGTGGATTGGGTAATTGATGTTTTTAAACGATTCTGGGCAGCAGTTGAGAATGCTTGGTCGGATGGAGTGGAAAGCATCAAGTCGTTAATCAGTAATTTTATCGACAGTATCGATTTTGAGAAAATATATGATGGCTTCCAATCCGTCATAGATGCAGTAGTTGCTATTTTTTATGCTGCGTTTGCTGGTATACAGTCATTAATTAATGCTTTTTTTGATAGCGTCGCCTTTCAGAAACTATATGAAGGGTTTAAACCAGTTATAGATGCCGTAGTTGCTATATTTACCGCGGCATTTGATATGATCGGCGCATTGATTGATAAGGTCGTTGGCAAGGTGAAGGCTTCGGTTGATTGGATTAAAGGCGCGGCTAGTTCGGTAAGTGATGCGGCTTCAAATGTAGGCGGCTATGTTGGGGAAAAAGCATCTAAAGTAGGCAGTGCAATTGGTAGCGCCGCATCTAGTGCTTCTAGCTTTCTAGGCTTTAGCTCAAGGCCAACAGTACCAACTGCTGCCCCCGGCGCATCCCAGACTGTCAGCCAGAACACACAGATTACTGTTACTGGCGCGACTGACCCGCAATCTACAGCTAAGGCGATCTCTGGCGCACAGTCTACGGTAAATGCAGATATGGCGCGTAACTTGAAAGGGGTGGCGCGATGAGCTGGTTAGGCGGTGCTTTAGGTGAGCTGTTTGGCTCTGTTAGTTTCATTCCTAAGCGTTCCATTGCTGGCTTTACGGCAACCGTGACGTTGGAGGAAAAAGGAACCGATACCTTAATCTTGACAGAACACCCTGTACAAAGTGGCGCCAGTATCACTGACCATGCCTACGTTATGCCCGCCCAATTATCCATCACGGCACAATGGGACACCGTAGGCGCAGGGATGCCATTAGAGCAAATGTACGCGCGCATTTTAGAAGTGCAAAGTAGCCGTATCCCCTTTGATGTAATCACCGGAAAGCGTGTTTATAGGAACATGCTATTTAAAAGTATAGCCTTAACTACCGATTCCTACACAGACCACATTTTAAGCCTTAAATGTGACTTGCAAGAAATTATTATCGTTGAAATATCAACTACTACAGTTCCGCCACGCGCACAGCAGAAAAAGCCGGGCAGAACAAGCGCCACGGATAAAGCGGGCAAGAAGTCAGCCCAGCCCGTCACCTCTCCAGAAAAGAGCCAATCAGCCCTAAAAATCATTAGGGGAGGATCTTAAAAATGACTGAGCCTGTACTATTTGTAATACCTTTAGCGAATGTGCCGCAGACGTTTGATATTGCCCTAGGAGGCAAGGCTTTAACAATCACCAGTCGCTGGAATGATTTCTGCGGCTGGGTGCTGGACATTTTCGACGAGGTGGACACAGTGCCACTTGTGTGTGCGTTGCCTTTAGTTACAGGAACTAATATTTTAAAGCAGTTTGATTTCTTACGGATACCCGGGCAGCTCTGGATTATCACAGACGGCGACGCCTACGCAGTGCCTACGCAGCAAAACCTAGGCATAGCGTCATTTTTATACTACGTGCAGGAGTCCGCCGCGTGACATCTCAGCTGCAATATTTGCGAAAATGTAATTTAATTTTGTCTAACGCATCCAACAACGGGCTTGACCTGTCCAATCTCAGAATAACATTTACAATTAAAAAAACTGACGGACAAACACCAAATACCGCATCACTTCGCATCTATGGCCTAGCAGAAGATACAGAAAATCAAATAGTTAACGAATTTACCCGCGTTGATTTACAGGCCGGGTATGAGTCAAACTATGGGATTATTTTCTCTGGGACTTCTAAATGGATACGCAAAGGACGAGAAAACAACGTTAGCCGTTACCTGGAAATACAAGCATCCGATGGAGACAGGGCGTACAATTTCGCAGTGGTAAATAGTACCCTCTCTAAAGGAGCCACACAGAGAGATCAAATCAACCAAGTAGGGCGTTCCATGCAGGAAAAAGGCGTAACTATGGGATACATAGCCCCTGATGATACGCAAGCATTACCACGCGGGAAGGTTCTGTACGGTTCAGGCCGTGAGTACATGCGCCAGAGTGCGACAACTACCGGCGCCTCTTGGTCCATCCAGGACGGGAAAATGCAAGTTGTGCCTCTGTCTAGCGTACTTCCCAATTCAGCAGTAGTGCTAAATGCAGGCTCTGGACTGATAGGCACGCCAGAGCAAAGCAACGAGGGAATCAGTTTCACCTGTCTACTTAACCCTACGCTGCAAATAGCCGGGCAGGTACAGATTGACAAAGAGTCCATTTCGGCAGCTGGGCAAGGAAGCGAAGAAGAAGCAGTGCCTGAAATTAGCACAACAGGATTTTATCGGATTATCTCTCTAGAGCTTATCGGAGATACGCGCGGGCAGGATTGGTACTGTAAAGGTGTTGGCTTGTCTATAGATTCCACCATGCCTAGGGCTAAATCAGTTAAGGACACCTGACATGAGCGATCGCAGAGAACTACTAGATGACCCCGAAGAGTCGCAGCGCATGGCTCAAGACGGTATGCAGGCCCGCATCTGGACAGCCATTCCCGGAATCATTGAATCCGTAGACTTAGAAGCTCAAACAGTCAGTGTGCAGCCAACCATTAAAGGTGTTATTAATCAAGAAAACGGCAGCACAAAAACAGTTAACATGCCGCTATTAGTTGATGTTCCTATTGTGTTTCCTAGGGCTGGTGGATTTTCCGTAACCTTTCCAGTAGCGCAAGGGGATGAATGCCTAGTAGTGTTTGCTAGCCGCTGCATTGATGCATGGTATCAGTCAGGAGGAATACAGGAAGCCCTAGAAGCGCGAATGCACGACTTAAGCGATGGGTTCGCTATACTAGGCCCAACATCGCAGCCAAAGCGCCTGGAAAATGTCCAAACAGACGGGCTAGAACTTCGCACAGAAGATCGCAGTACATACATTAAGTTAACCCCCGGCACAATCTACATACACGGGGATATTATCCACACTGGCGCAACAACTCAGACTGGCAACGTTAATATTAACGGCTCTACAACTCAAACTGGAGACGTTACCCATACTGGCAATACGAACCAAATCGGCACGTTAACAGCTACGACAGTTTCAGCTGGCAGCATGACGGCAGGAGGAATTAGTCTTGCTGGACACGTTCACGGAGGCGTACAGACAGGCACCAATACAACAGGGGGGCCACAATGAGATATAGAAAATTAGACAGCTACAGAGACATGACCTTTGGAGCAGGGCAGGCTGACTTCTGGCGGGACGTACCGGAGGCTCCGGCTCAGGCAGTAATGACGACTTTGAGCCTTTTGCGTGGCGAATGGTACGTTGACACTTCCGCAGGAGTTCCATATGAAGGCGGCGTTTTGGGCAAATACACACGCGAGACAACAGAGCCAGTCATTAGAGAAGCCATAGCTGGGACTGAAGGCGTTACATCGATAGATTCCTACGTGCAGATATACGACGGGGACACGCGGACATTAAAAATAACGGCTACTATATCAACAGCATATGGCCGATACGAATATAAAGGGGTGATGTAATGCCAATTCCACAATTAGCCTATGTTGACTCGACAGGCTACCATTATGCCGACTATCCCACCGTTCTGGCATACTATCAGGCGGAATATAGGACGATTTACGGCTCCGACATTTACCTAGGCGCAGATTCACAAGATGGGCAGTGGATAGCCATACAAGCACAGGCTAGCTATGACCTCATGGCGTTGGGCGCTGCGGTGTATAATTCTTTCTCACCGGCTACGTCACAATCAGATGCTCTTAGTCGTGGTGTAAAGATAAACGGGATATCTCGGCGAGTAGCCACTAACTCAACCGCAGATTTGGCTATTGTGGGACAAGCGGGAACGGTAATTACACGAGGAATTGCTGAAGATATAACGGGCATTAAATGGAATTTGCCGGATATTGTAACTATCCCTAACACTGGCATTATCACAGTTACGGCTACTTGTCAAGTTATAGGCTTTATTAATGCGGGATCTAACACAATTAATAGCATATACACGCCTACTCGTGGCTGGCAAACTGTAACTAACCCTAACCCTGCCACTGCTGGCGCTCCTGTAGAAACAGATGCGGAACTTAGAGCACGACAAACTGTATCTACTGCCCTTCCGTCGTTATCTGTACTAGACGGCACACTAGGGGCTGTGGCTTCTTGTGTGGGAGTTACCAAGTACGCAGCCTATGAAAACGATACATCCTCTGTAGATTCTGACGGATTGCCTCCGCATTCAATCTCATTGGTAGTAGAAGGCGGAGAAGTAAGGGATATTGCCTACGCGATAGCAAAAAAGAAGACGCCGGGAACCAATACCTACGGAACCACCAGCTTCACCACTTATGATTTTTACGGCTTGCCAAATACAATAAACTTTTTCCGCCCTACGGAAGCGTCAATATTTGCTAATGTAATAATCAGTCCACTATTTGGTTTTACTACTGGATATGTAGACGATATCAAGCAATCACTAGTAGATTATTTTAACAGCCTAAAGATTGGCCAAGATGTCGATTTCTCCCGTACTTTTACCCCAGCAACACTATTCGGCACACCTGCCGGGGCGACTTTTACGGTGATATACATGGCAATTGCAAAATTTCCGGATACGTTGTCATCAGAAAATGTTACAATCTTGTTTAACGAGTTACCCAGAAGTACATTAAGCAATATCAATGTAACGGTGTCTTGATGCCAATTTTACCATATACAGTACCGGAGTATGTCGGGTTAATCACTAGTGAGCATGCACAGCGTCCGCGCTTTGTAGATACTGTCTCGCTTTCTGTAAGCATCCAATCGCAACTTCAGGATGTGCTGGCGAGTATGCCTGTAGATTATGACGTGGACACTGCGATTGGCTTGCAACTGGACGCAGTGGGTTTGTGGGTTGGTATCAGTCGTTATCTACGCCTTCCGCTTGAGGGTGTATATTTTACATGGGACAGCTTAAATCTTGAGGAGGGCTGGAACGCTGGCAACTGGATCGCACCCTATGACCCTGTAAGCGGATTAACTGTTTTGTCTGATGCAGATTATAGATTTCTAATCCGTGGTAAAATTGCCAGCAATTCATGGGACGGTAGCATCCCCGGCGCTTATGCCGCATGGGCGGAAGTATTCCCGGGGGCACAGATTGTCATACAAGACAATCAAGATATGAGCATGGAAGTAGGCATTGCCAATGCTACACTGTCATCAGTACAGATAGCATTAATTAGGGGTGGTTATATCAATTTGAAGCCTGAAGGTGTACGTATTACGTACTACGCCATACCTCCGGGCGGCGGGTCGCTTTTTGCGTGGGATTGTGACACGGCAGCATTGAAAGGCTGGAATATTGGCGAATGGGTCGTTGAGGCTCCGCCCACGCTTTCATTATGAGGGTTTAACTTTGGCAATAAATAATTTACTTCCTTTTGCGGGAGGAGTTGGGGCAAACGTAGAAGATCAAGCTGCATATTCTGCTGATATAGAGCGAGTAGCTGGTAATCAGCCGGGAATTGCTAGAAGTGCTTTAGTCAACAAGGCTTTGTTGCAGAGTACCAAAGTATCTACGGCTGTGGGGTCTTTCATGGCTGCATTCCAGCCATCGGACGTAAGCGATAGCACAACTGATGCGGACTTTTTAGCGCAACTAAAACAGGCCGTAATAACGGGTTCTGTTCCTGTCGCGGTAGCTTCTGGTACGCCTGACGCTATCAGCGCGGTATATCCGGTTCCGCCAGCTGCTTTGGTACAAGGTGTGCCTTTTTACGTTCTTGCCGCTGCTGCTAACACTACCACTACCCCTACCTTTACGCCTAACGTCGGCGTGATACCTGCAAAGCTAATTGTTAAGGGTGCCAACATACCATTAGCCCCCGGTGATATATCCGGCGCTGGGATGTGGCTATGTTTGCAGTATAACGAGGCTTCTGATGTCTGGGTTCTTGCTAATCCAGCGTCTAGTATAACTTCCTCTGGAATAGTAACATTTCCCAGTAGTGGTTCTTTTACAGTGCCGCGTGGAGTGTCTAGAATTTATGTTTCGGGATGTGCTGGTGGTGGTGGTGGTGGTGGGTCTTTTCAGGGAGCGGTTGTTGCGTTTTCCTGCTGTAGCGGAGGCGGCGGCGGCGGTTCTGGATATTGCACTACAAACCAAGCAATTACAGTAATCCCCGGCGAAACTTTAACTGTTACTATAGGAGCCTTTGGGGTTCCCGGAGCCATTAACGGAACGGGCAGCTCAGGCGGCGCTACTGTTATTACTAGTCCTACGTCTGGAATATTATTAAATCTGGCAGGTGGAGCTGGTGGCAGCCCTGGCATGTATACAGGAGGCGCAGTTACGGGAGGAAGCGGAGGTGAAGGATGGCAACGCGGGCAATCCGCTGAAAATCAAATTTTCCAGCCTACCAACCCAAACATTTACGGAAAAGGCGGCGGCGGTATGTCTGGCTGGGGTGGTGGTGGGTTATATGGCGTCGGGGGCTGGGGACGGACGTCAGTAGACTCAGTCCCAGCTTTGCAAGGCTGGCAAGCGTCTGGATTTGGTGCGGGAGGTGGCGGTGCATCGGGGGCTTTTGTTATTGGTGAGACGTATTATACAGGGGCTGTTGGTGGCGCTGGCACTTCTGGAGTATTATTTCTATCATTTTGATTAAAAGGTTTAACATGAAATACGCATATTTTGACACTTCCAATGGAATGGTCATATCCTGGTTAGATACTGACCTATACAACCATGTATTGCCAGACGAAAAAAATTTGTACGTTTGTTCTGACGAGGAATGGGACAATAAAGACGCGCACCATTGGAAAGTCCAGGATGGCAAACTGGTTGAGTACACCACCCCAGAAGCTCCGAAAATAGACGAATCAAAATTTCTAGCTGCTTCTGTTCGTGCTCAACGGGACATGTTGTTAGATCGAGTTTACGACCGAGGCGTTTCTATGGTAAAGCGCGCACTGCGTATAGAGACTGAAGAAAAAACGATAGCATCTTTAAATGAAAAGCTCGCCGAGCTGGACAAGTACGCCAATGATTTGCAAAACATCCCAGAACAAAAGGGCTTCCCGCAAGATGTCAATTGGCCTACTCAGCCAGAGTCTGAACTTTAAAATATAGGTAAAAAAATGGCAACGAATCGAGAGCTAATAAAGGCATATTTAGAAAAAGCAGAAGCAAATGACAAGATTGAAATTTTTGGCAGGACTTACGGGACTCGTTATGACACTGTCCCGCCTCATCCCCCTTCACGAAGACCACACAGACGCGACAAACCAGACGATATTAAACCTGCCGACGTTAAGCAATAATGCGTGGATGTATTATGACCTATGCTTGACGCTCAGCCTTGTCTTAGTATTAATAATGCTTGCTGATCAAATAGCATACAAGCAACTTAAAATTAAGTGTCTATTTGCTTATTTTTCGATAGCGTCAATAATAGATTTTGTAACGCTTGCTTTGTCCCATATTTTCTATTCGGACATTCTGGCGTGGTCGTATGTTGTGCAGATTATCGCAGTTTTCCCTGTTGTTTTTTTTTATGCTTTTCGCAGATATTCCGAACCCAGCGATCCGTTGGAAACTGATTATTTGTTCTGCTTGAGGAAAAAACCGGCGGGAGTCCAGGATTTTGCTATCAGTATGTTGGGATCTTTTGGGTCTGGTGGTGCGTATTCTTTGCTTGCAAATGACAAAGTGTACGCTTTCAGGAACGGAAGGGTTATGAGGTATGACATTACACACTTACGCCAAGATGACTACCATATTACACGTGGTGCTAGACTTACCCCGGCCATCCTTGATGAGCTAGAGAATACCTTAGGGACAAAGTGGACACTACGTAGTAATTGTGTAACCCTTCTAGGCTCAATTTGGCGGCGCAATCGTTATGTTACCTGAATTTTTCCAAAGCGAACTAATAGCTTTAGCTATTTCTGGCAGTCTAGTTGCGTTGTCTTTTTGGCCTGCTGCTTCAAAAGTGCAGGCAGCCGGTCGGGTATTCGTCGGCACTAGTCTATCCTGTGTAACAACTCCTTTTTGTATAGAAATCTTAGCCTGGAAGTTGCCAGACACGCCGGGGGCTGTGGTTACTACATTTAAAATGGTGTTATTTTTTTGGGTTGGACTTTTGGGGGTGCAAATAGTCCCGGGACTTATTGCGTTGCTTAAGCAGAAAATCGAAGAGAAAACCAAATAATGTTATTTTTAACTCAGCTATTAACCGTTCTTAGCTCATTCTACCTAATGGTTGTAAGTATTTGTGTATGTAGGCGAATGGATAAGCACACCTCACACATTGTGAGGGTTTTTGTGATCGCACTAGGTGCTCTGGGGTCGTCGTGCATTGTACAAGTTTTGCGTAACTATCCATTTACTAGGTTTGATGTTGTGCTTTTTTCGTTGTCGTTAGTATTCGCGCTAATTGTTGGCATAGCACCACGCATTAAAACAGAGTCTAGAAATGACGCGATTAAAAACACTAAAACACTGTAAAGCACTTGTTGTGTGTATAGTGTTTCCATTGTTGATGGGATGCTCTGGCGCTAATGCTTTAAAGGCGGCGAATATGGCCGTGTCGATATTTGCTAAAATAGACACAGCCAATAGTTCAAATGTAAGTGATTACGCAGTGCTAACTAAAGCCATATTAAACTTAATTCAAGCATCGCAGCACAAAACACCTTTAGCTTTCTCGAACCTGACGGTTCTGTCTGCCAATCCGTGGGTGCCGCCGTTAATTTTCTTTGTGACGCGCAATATGTCGCCAGCTATTTCTTCGCATCGATTTTGAGCCCAGTACCAAGCCGCAGAACGTGCAGCTTCGCGATCTTGCAGTAAGATTTCAGGGCGATCAAGTAAACTTAATCCTAATGCCCCGCCGCAGTTTTCGTAATTCTCTAAAAATGTTATTTGAATTAGTCCCCTACCCCTATATTTCCATCCATCACCAACGTTAATATTCCCGTTACGGCGTGCGTATACTCTACAGGCTATGCTCTTTTGATCTGCCGGATGCTCCGCAGTACGTCCTAAAATAAGGCTATCCTCTGCGCTTATGTAGCGTCCGAAGATAGACCTTAGCGCCTGCGGCGTGTAATTGAATGATTCCTCCAGTTTGGTAAACCCTGCCGATTCATGCCCTATTTGCGCCAAAAAAGACGCCACAGACAAGTTGCTAGAAATGCCGAACTCTTGCATTGCATAGACTAGGTGTTTGTGCCATCTCTGGGCCAGTAATAATTCCATATCAGCCGCTAGTGCGAGCTGTTCAACTGTTAGCATCAGAACCTCTTAATTTCATTAAATCGGATTTAATTTCTTCAAAAATATCGTTTAAATCCATGTTTTGATTGTCTTTTGTTGCTAAAGGTATAACCTTTTTCGCGGTAACTAATGGCACAAACCCGCCGTTCTTATCGACAAAATCTATCGCTTCGCGGTCTATTCTTTCTATTATTCCGTCTGTGAGCTCTTCCGTTTCGTCTATTAGTTCCCAGGATATATGCAATTCTTCCGAGTCGTAACGACTGTCTGGATGCCCAGCGTATAAACCTATGCGTCTTTGTATGAACTCAGTAATCCTAACCCTGCATGGATCATCAAAAATCAAAGTTTCAAATATCATTTAGCGCAATATCCCCTGAAAGGCGGCCAACCAGAGCGTATAGCTTCTGGGATGCCTTTGTTTTTGTCGTCTTCCCATATATTGAGCATAGTACAGTATTGCTCATGATCTATCTTTTGCATGGCGTCTTCAGTTAACCCGTCAATATCTGCTCCTGCTAAAAAAAAGATTAAGCAAAAGAGCACTGTATGCAGACTTTCTTTTGCAATTGGCAACCGTCGATTGTTAAATAACATAGCTTGCTCCTAATGCAACGTTAAGGTCGCAAAAGTCCTTTTTGGACAGCTCGAGGGTTTTATAGCGATCTATCAGAGCGGGACGCATTTTTCCTTTAGTGTCTATTGTGTATCCCACAACGCAGAAATCCTCACCTCCGGAGCGGTGAACACTTTTAAATGTAAAATAACTTTTTGAATATATGACGTTATCTTTTATTGTTTTTTTAATAACTGCTTCAATGTTTGAGTTTATCATTATATCCGCCGATGTGTTTATGATGTCTTTTGTGTATCTAATTATAATCAAAACGAGGTCATTATCAACACAAAGCACGATTAAATAATGATACGTAATAAACAATAATGAATAAGCGATTAAGGCAGTGATCACCAAAGAAGGAAAAGCCCCCAGAGCTGGAGGCTTGCAAGCAGATAACGAGTAGGGCGCAGATTAACGTTAAGTATTGCCTTCGTTTTTGTAATGTTCTTTAATATGTTCGTTTATGACATAGAAACATTGGGCGCTTCTTGACCTCATCTGAGAAGCCGCTATTTTCTCTAGTAGCTTTAAGTTTTCGTCGTCCATTCTAAATGTCACAAAAGAGCTTTTATTGTCTTTAGATGGTTTCTGCTTGCTCGGCTTTTTGGTTCCTTCCTCTACTTCTAATTCTTGATTGTCCATTGTCTCGTTGCCTTAGCTTTAAAATGGGATGTCGTCGTCAAAATCTGGAGCTGGAGAACAAAGCTGAGACATGACTTTAGATTTCTCTTTCACCGGCTCGCGATCAAAGTTTAAATGTTCGCGCCTAGAGTTTGTTTTTTGCCTAGACTCAGTCTGGTTATCCTCTCTACGGTCGCCTAGCATACGCATCTCTGAAAGGAGGATAGAAACACTGCGCATCTCTACGCCGTCCTTGTCGTATTTGCGAGTCTGCATTTTGCCTTCGATATACAGTAGTGACCCTTTCTTGACGTACTCACCGGCAATCTCGGCGAGCTTGTCAAAGGCGGTTACATTGACCCATTCTGTAACCTCTACTTTTTCTCCTGTTTCTTTGTCTTTGTACTTCTCAGAAACAGCCAAACTAAAAGTGCACATTACCTTTCCATTTTGCGTAGTGCGCGTTTCTGGGTCACGTCCTAGCCGTCCAATGAAACAACATTTGTTTAACATATTATTCCCTCAAGGATTTATTGTAATCTTAAAATGTGATGAGCTAGTTTTGCGGTAAGGCTCAACATCTACTGCTGGCAAGTGTTCGTTTTGTACTGCTTGCCAGTCAATGGTGCCTTTGCGAGTAATCCGCCGCACTTCTAGGCCGTGCCCGCTTGAGTAATCGCCTGCTGTCATTTTTTCAATAATTTCCTGTGCATCTTTCAGCTTTTTTACTGCGTCCTCCGCGTCTCGTTTAGCGTTAATGTAGGCTTGCGCGGCGTCGTGCCATTCGCGATCTTCCCTGTCGCATAAGGTCGGCCAGAATGCATCCCATGCCTGCATAATCTCATCCCACAAGATAGGGTCTGGGCTTATGGAAACGCGGATACCCTCTTGCGCCTCAGCGTCCCACACCCACAGGTACGCTTGCTGGCATTGCGTGACCATCATTTGATGTTGTATTTGGATATTATCTGTCGGTGTTAATTCTCCCCTTTCTGCCATCATCCAACGGGCGGACTTTTTAGCGTTTCCATAGGGAGTTTTAATTTCTACGATAGCGTCCTGCAGAAGGGTTATTCCATCTAGGCTGGCGCCATAGTCACCACAAACAAAGACAGCGGGGCGGATAGGTTCGTACATTTCCCCATAAGCTGCGCGTGCTATAGGCTCTTGTTTTATCCCTTGCTGCATGGCGTCATTAATATAATTATGGCCTACCTTTCCCAGCTTAACCTTGCGAATATGCGAAGCTGTTTGATAGGGACACACTCCCATGATGGGGGCAGTCTCAGAAGCCATACGATGGCGAGTCCTAAAATCTAGCCATTCAGGGCTTCCTTGCTTTAGATTTACTTCATTACGCATTATTTAACCCCTGCATCCTGTGATGATGTGCAGATGGTTTCTATTTTCCGGTCTAAATCTACTAGTCGAGAAGCTGCGGAAGTGATAGTCTCCGCCCTTGTCAATGCTAAGTTTTCCAGCCTTGCATTGGTAAGATTAAAATCATCGGGAACATCTATCGTAATGGTATATGGGCACACTGTAATTAGGTCAACTTTTGACTTTGCAGGGTCGAAAGCTAACCATCCAAAGGTTACAGTGTCACTGTACCAGTCATGATATGCAGTGATATAACCATCTAACGACAATTTCATATATGCAAACCCTCCAATATCTTTGAATTAATTGTTACGTTCTTTTTTTCTCAAGCGATCTAATGATGCTGTTAAAAGCTGACGCTGAAATATCTTTAATGGCGCTTACTTTGTAAAATTCGCACACTTTCTCAACATCAACTCCCACTTCTTCGGCTAGTGACATGATGTCTACTATTTGCCCGCCGTTTAGCTTTGTAAACGCTACCTCATGCGTGCTTGCGTCTGCGTCGTTGTCACCTTCTGTAGGGATACAGAAAGTTTGAAATGCTGCGTACTTATAGGCCGCGCTCATGGCTTTGTTTGTGGCTTTGTCTCCTGAGTCCATCGCTTCGCCGTAAGTAACGACTGTGTGCTTGCTGGAGTCCTCACTGCTTACTAGGTCGAACTCAACCTTTACCGTTACATAAAATAATGCTTTCCCTGCTGCGCTAGATCTCTCTACAACTTGTCGGTCTATACAGCGAGGAAGCACTACCAAACCCACTCTGGCCAAGATAGGAGCCAAAGAATTAAACACGTCATCGATGCCTCTGAAATTGTATCCGCTGCCTTGCTGGTTGCGCTGGTTCTTGGCTATGCCGTCCTTGACAAGCTCCGCCGATACTTCAGAAATCATTTTATATACTGATTTGGTACCGCTCATATCTTCCTCTTATCGTGTACCTTTGATGTACATATGATACTTCAACGGTATGTATCAAAGCAAGTAAAGATGACAAATATATATTTATTTTGTTTTTTAAAATTATCTTGCCATTGCTGCTTTTGTGATCTATTGTTGGTGTATTGAGTGAAGACGAATATGGCCAAGGAGAGATAATGATGGAAGAAACAAAAATTAAACTAGCAGGCGCTCGTAAGAAACCAGTTTGTATGCCGTCCCTTTTAAAGGCTATTAAGCAAGCAGGCGGAGCAACTGAATTAGGTAAGACTATTGGTGTTTCTAAAAACTCAATCTATAGCTGGGTAAAAATAGAGTCTTTGCCTGCTGAATGGGTGATACCCATAGCCAAGGCTAGCGGAGTTCCAGCGGCTGAGATCAGGCCTGACCTTTTCGGGGAAGATTAAAGGAGCGAATAGCACCACATGAGCAGGTAAAGATAGATGCAAGGAGAAAAAACGGGCGGCTGGAATATCGAAAGACCCATGCTTGAAGGACGTCCACCAAGCAGGCATGGGCTAAAGCGTTAAACCTAGCTGACGAGGAGGATACTGTAGATTAAATCCGGTTTGTAGCCGGGAAACCTTAGCGTAGGAGTAACAAGATGGAACATACAGCATTAATACATAGCTACACAATAGAAGATGCTAAAAAATATGGCATTGAAAAAGCTTTACTGCTTTACCACATCAAATTCTGGCTTTTAAGAAATAAGAATATTGGAGCAAACGTTAGAGATGGGTATTACTGGACATGCATTACCGCTAAAGCGTTTGCTGAAGTGTGCCCGTATTTTTCTAAAAAGAAAATTCACCGACTATTAGTCGAGCTTGAAAAGTGCGGGGCTCTGATTTCTAGGCGATTTAATGAAAGCAAGCTAGACCAGACAAAATGGTATACCACCTCTTCATTTTCAATTGCTGATGATATTAAACCGCGTTTGTCAGGATCAAAACGACCACCCACAACCAAACCAAAGGCTAAATTTTGATGATGAAATTAAAAACAGTAAAAGCAACTAATGTATGGATTAGCGATGATGGTTACTTCGTCATAAAACAACTAGATGAAGTTTTAGATAAAGAAGTCTCAATTATTTTAAGCCCAGAACAGGTAGATTCAATCCTTTTATTTATTGCTGATGAAAAAGATTATTTAGTGCAGCGTTGGAACGAAGGAAAGGAAGAACAGGAAGAACAGGAAGAGGAGGAGGAAGAAGAGGAATGAACTATAAAATAAAGGGCTGGGACAACTTCCAGCATTTTAAAGATCGGCGCCCGCCATGGATCAAACTGTATCGGGATCTTCTCGACGATCCGGACTGGCACAACCTAGACGGCGACACCGCAAAAATACTGGTTTCTCTTTGGTTAATCGCCAGCGAAGACAAAGAAGGGAAAGGGGGGTTGCCCGATACGCGACGGATAGCTTTTCGTCTGCGTATCTCTGAAATTAAACTGAATAAATCACTTGCTGAATTGTCACATTGGATCCAGCGTGACGATACAAACGAGATATTAACTGAGCAAAAAAATGATGAACTAGTGACAATGGCAGCAGTAGAGATAGAGGAAGAGGCGGATGCAGAAACAAAGAAAAAGAAAGAAACAAGAGTACAAAAGGCGCTTCTTTGCCCTCCAAATGTCAGCCATGAAGTATGGGTTGATTTCTTGGAGCTTCGCAAAGCAAAGAAGGCCCCAGTAACAGCTGCGGCAATAGCAGGAATTGAACGTGAAGCAGAAAAGGCGCAGTGGTCACTCGAGAATGCGCTCATAGAATGCTGCGCTAGAGGATGGAATGGATTTAAGGCTCAATGGGTATTTGACAAAGAGCAGGAAAAAGAGTCGCGTAACAATTGGAACACAGTAGAAGGTTGGGCAAGTGAAAACTTCCTATTTGACGATTAATCCGAGGCGGATTGTACATGATTAATAACCTAGTGGAAATAATAAAATACAAAGATTCGGCATCACTGGCGGAACTAGCAAAAAAAACAAACTATGAGGAGAAACACGAACAACTAGACGACAGAGCAAATGATATCGTCAACTGGCTGTTTGAGCGTTTAAAGCTCATTTTTCCAGCCAGTATTAATACAATTTTTAAGGATGCAAGCCACGAGTTATTGACTAAAAGACAATGGATTATCGCGTTTAAAGAACAAGGAGTCCACAAGAGCGAACACTTGCGATCTGGATTACGAGGCGCTAGAGCTAGCTCTAGCCCTTTTTTCCCTGCGGTTGGTCAGTTCATCGGCTGGTGCAAAGTATCAAATTATTCTCGCCACGGTATCATGAGTGCAGAAGATCTTTTTGATGATGTCATGGAGTATATCAACACGAGATCTAATTATCACGACTCGGACTCGTACCCGTGGAGAAATGACATACACTCCTACGCAGTAAGGAAGATCCACCGGAAAATACGCTCAGAATCGCTTACAGAAAGTTTTACTCTTACAGAGTGCGAGAGGGTCATCAAGTCGATTACAAAAATACTAGACAGCGGAGGAACTATTCCGCAGATAGGCCAGCGGATGATTGAGGAGAAGTGCACCCCATCCGACCGAGAATCTGCACTATCTGCTATTAACAAACTAAAAAAACAACTAGCTAAGAGAACTAACCCTACCATCAAAAACGCAGCATCAGATTAATTCTCATAATACATTTAGGACAATAACAATAAAGCAATGGACTGCTATTTTAGCATCGCCTACCTTATATTTAAATACGTAACTATTATTCTATGCGGAGTAAATGTATGCACTCTTTAGCAGAAAATAACGATAAAACTAAATCCAGTTTATTAAAAATAGTAGATTTAGAGAAAGCCAGACGTATTATTAGTTCGCTGCATGAGGGCAACAAAATACCTTCTCATGAGGTTATATGGGCACTCAAAATAACCGGAGATATTAGTTAATAATTAATTCCTATCTAATTTCTCATCCTTTGCGTGAACAATCCCGCCATTTCTTAAAACTAAATCAAATCAATAACTTAGATCATGATATCATGTTGATATCACGCTGATATCATGCTCATGTAGTGATTATCAAGCTCGGATGAATATACCTTTAAATCAAATGAAATCAATTACTTGTCTGATGATATCATGTTGATATCACGCTGATATCAACGTGATATCACGTTGACGCCACTGTTATGAAGCGATGATTAAGCGCCGAGAAATAATAGATAAAAAACAGGCAAAAATTACCTACTAACTCCCTTTAAATCAAATTAAATCAACAACTTGATGCCATGATATCACGTTGATATCACGTTGATATCACGTTGATATCACGTTGATACAGGACTTTTCCAGAGCTGAAGAAAAGTGAGGTAATGCCCACAAAATATGAAAGGGTATAAAAATTTGGTGACGACAAACAAATCAGCCCGCTAATTTATGAAATCAAATTAAATCAATCACTTAAACTGGATGATATCATGATGATATCACGCTGATATCACGCTGATATCAACTTGATATACCAGAGGGAGAGGGAGAGACAGAGAAGAGACAGAGAAAAAGACATAAAAAAAAATAAACAAAAAAAAGGCGCTTTCGCGCTTTGTAATTTTTTGAAGATTAATTTTTTGGCTTGTTTTTTGGTCATTAGGCCACAAAACAGGGAGTCGAGTTAGGAATGATGCCTTAGATACCTCTAAAAGCTCCTGTAAGCAAAATCTAGGCGCACATCTCGCAAAAGTTAACGTGACCTACCGGGTAGGTACAAAAGTTGCTTAAAATCGATTCTAGGAGGTTTTAGGATTTGGTGGGATTTGATGGTTTTTGCTGTGATATCTAGTGGGCGAACTGTTAACTGTGTCCAGCAGCTAACAGCTCTAGCTAAAGCCTATTAAGGAGACATTAGCATGAATAAGATTATATCAAATTTAAAAGACTCATCAAAATTAAATATCAATTACAAAGCAATCTATCATTTTAAATAAATGGCATTCAAAGAAAATAAAGTAAGTAGCCTGTAGAATGTGGAGTATTTATTTTCCGTGACGAATAAAACAAACAGGTTAATTATTACAATGCAGAAGTTTCTTTGTGTAATTAAGAAGTCGCCAACAACAAAAGCATATTATATTTCCGTGTGGATATATCCATTAATGCCGCATCGATTCCAATCCTAACCTTTACTAGGCAAAAAACAGTTGACATCCTCCCAACCCAAAGCAATTCATAGATAAAGCTAAACTGCAGGTTGCTGGTGGCATCTATAGGTCAAGACAAGCTGGCGCGAGTTGCTAGCGATTACTTGAAAAAATACCGAATAGATGTTAATGTTGTATTATTCCTATATTGAATCGGTGATTAACCGTGAATTTAACAATGCCTTGGCCACCTGTAGGATTAAGCCCTAACTGCCGCAATCATTGGGCAAAAACAATGATTTTAAAGAGAAAGTACCGCGCTCTTTGCTATAATACAGCCATTGAGCAGGGAGCGACGCCACTTTTGACGGACTCTCTACATTTAGATATCACGTTTTCACCACCTACTAGGCGCAGCTTTGATTTAGACAACGCATTGGCAGCGGCTAAGGCAGGTTTTGATGGGATCTCCGATGCATTGCAAGTAGATGACAAGCACTGGACACTATCAATCCGTAAAGGTGATACAGTCGGAGGTCATATTTTCATTAAAATCTCAGACACGACCAAGGAAGGCGCAACCCCGGCCTTGCAAAGCGAGACAACGCAAAGTGACAAATGATGATTTAAGTATGCAATTGTTGGATATGCAGAATAGTGATGACTTAAAGATGCAATTGTGGGATATGTTTAATGCTGGTGGGCAGCACTGCGTATACGAGACGCCGGAGAAATTGCAGTCCGCCTGCTCAGACTATTTTGAGTGGGCAATAGATCAGCCGATGTACTATCCATGTATTAACAATTCTTAACGATTAAATTAATAATTAAAATTGAGGTAATGAAAGATGGCTAACGATAGTTCAGCCCCAGAGCCTAAAAAGAAGCGGCAATTATGGGATATGGTCAACCTTGGCGGACAGCCGCGCAAGTTTGAAACTCAGGAAGAGTTATATGACGCTTGCTTGAAGTATTTCGAGTGGGCAATTGAAAATCCTATTTATGATATAAAACCTTTTCATTTTCAAGGTGTTGTTACTTTAGAGAAAATACCGAAGCCTAGAATATTTACAGTTCAGGGTATGTGTTTGTTTTTAAATATTAATAGGGATAGTTGGTATCAATGGGCTAAAGAGGATCGGTATTCCGACACCGTCAAAGCTATCAACAATATCATATTTGAGCAGAAATATTCCGGTGCCGCAGTTGATATATTCAATTCTGGCTTAGTAGCGCGAGATTTAGGATTACGTGATATTACAGCAATAGATCACACCAGTTCAGACGGCAGCATGTCGCCTAATATTGACGTTAGCAAACTTTCCCCACAGGTAATGGATGAGCTCCTCCAAGCGCACGATAACACTAACAAAAGCTGATTTTGTAGCTATAGAGCGCGAATATTGCACCCGTAAATTATCTTATTTTGCGCAGCGTGCTTGGCATATTCTAGAGCCTACTTCTCAGCTTAAATGGGGGTGGGCTTTAGATGCTATATGTGACCATCTCGAAGCGGTGACTTCTGGCGATATTAACCGTCTGCTAATTAATGTATCGCCTGGTTCAATGAAGAGCCTGTTAACTTCCGTGCTTTGGCCAGCTTGGGAGTGGGGGGCAAAAGACAAAGCATCGCGCCGATACCTGAGCACGTCACACAAACAAGACCTAGCCACACGTGACAATGTTAAATGTAGGCGGTTGATTCAAAGTTCGTGGTACCAGTCCATGTGGCCGGTGCAGATTGTAGGTGACCAGAACCAGCGGCAGAAATTTGAAAACAGCAGTACAGGTTTTCGTGAATCCATGGCCTTTGGCTCTATGACTGGGAGCCGGGGCGATTGTGTGATAATCGATGATGCCCATAGTGTGGATGATGCCAACAGCAGAACAAAGTTAGCTTCAGATGTAACCACCTTCCGTGAGGCTTTGCCTAGCCGGGTTAACTCGGATGAGAGTTCCATCGTTATCATCATGCAGCGCCTAGCTGTTGGGGACATTTCCGACGTTGCGTTAGAACTGGGATATCAGCACCTACTTATCCCTATGCGCTACGAGGTCGGACGCTCAAAGCACGTAGTCGGCACTGGTGACCCACGCACGGTAGAAGGCGAGTTAATGTTCCCTGAACGGTTCCCAGAGGCACAAGTGGTCGAGCTGGAGAAGTCGCTGGGTAGCTTTGCCACTGCCGGACAATTGCAACAAAGGCCTAACCCTAGAGGAGGCCGCATCATTCGCACTGAATGGCTGGAACTGTACTCTATAGCCCCAGAGCTTGAATATAGGGCTATCTATGCCGACACTGCGTTAAAAACCGAAGAGCGGCACGATTACAGCGTCTTTCAATGCTGGGGTAAAGGTAAGGATGGCAAACTGTATTTGCTAGATATGATTAGGGGCAAATGGGAAGCTCCGGAGCTTGAACGCCGAGCGGTAGCTTTCTGGAATAAGCACCAAGCCGACCAAGAAAGCCGCCTTAGACACTTAAAGGTTGAAGACAAGGCTTCAGGAACAGGATTAATACAAGGCCTTAGATTAAAGGCTCATATCCCCGTAGCAGGCATACAGAGATCGCGCGACAAATACACTCGACTACTGGATGTTGTGGGATATATGGAAGCCGGGATGATACGACTACCTAAAGATGCACCCTACCTAAGCGACTTTTTAGCCGAGTGTGAGAGCTTCTCAGCAGATGATACACACCCACATGATGACCAACTCGACCCATTCATTGATGCTATAACTGATATGTTAAGCATTAATAGCGCCGCCAGCTTGTGGGCAAGGATGACATGAGCTGCCACAACTTACTTGAGATGACATGATGCCTACTAAGCCAGCAAAGCCAGCTAAGCCAGCAAAGCCAAAGACTAACAAAGCAACAGCAGCCAGTACTAGTGACGGGTTCGCAAACCTTATTCAGCGCTCAGGGTATCAGGCCGACAACTCGTATTCCGCTGGCACCTATGGCCCCAGCGAGCTATTAACGGATAACAGAGTAAAGTTAGAGTGGATGTATAGGCAAAATTGGATTGCTGGTGGCGTGGTTGACTCAATAGCTGAAGATATGGTGCGCAGTGGT
>ENA-OSIY01000265-OSIY01000265.1-marine-metagenome-genome-assembly--contig:-NODE-265-length-30659-cov-10.298182_pt1 | contig 30659 bp, 49 predicted proteins | sample MGYA00237884_ERZ534233 | MGnify/ENA primary metagenome ERZ534233 (study PRJEB26412, sample SAMN06343840) | marine metagenome | isolation source: estuarine water | place: USA: Columbia River Estuary... | reverse complement strand
AAATGGACGCGTTTAATAAGGAAGATAAAATCAACCGCGCGAAATTTAACCGCGACAAAGCGATCAAGCTTGCGCAAGTTGCAATGGACACCGCATCGGCAATCACGAAAGGAATCGCGGAATTTGGGCCGCCGCCTTCGCCGGCTGGTATTGCTGCAATCGCCGCCGCCGGAATTATCGGAGTGACGCAAGCGCTTGCAATTGCAAATCAAAAATATCAAGGCGGAACGGCGCCGACAATGCCGAGCGTTTCCGGTGGTGGTGGTGGTGGTGGATCAATGGCCGGAACAAGCGGTTCAAGTTTTACCGCATCGACACCGACAACCGGAACGTCAACAAGTGGACTTCTTCAAGATGCACAAACCGCATCGCAACCAGTTCAAGTATTCGTTTTGGAAAACGATATTTCATCTACTCAAAACAAGGTGGCCGTTCAAGAACAAAAGTCAAGTTTTTGATCCACAAACCGCCGGACGAATTTATGAATTCATCGCTTGAAGAAAAACAACCGTAATCGCGAAGGAACAATTCGGCCTTCGCAATGTCACCAATTGGAATCTTCAAGTTTGTTCCAGGTCGAATATTTTTCGGAAGGTTTGAATTTAGATAAATTGATTTAATGAAATGGTTGTCATTTTGCCAATTAACTTTTGAAAATGTTTTGATTAATTTTTTCGCATCCATTAACACCGGCGAATGTGTTTCAAAATTATAAATTGAATGACCAAAGTATTCCAAGAATTCAATCGAATTTTTGCAAGCGATTTGATAATGTCCCGGATGTTTTGAATTGATAATTATTTCACCGTTATAAATTGGAACATCGGCGCGAAGCTTCGGAGTGACAAAGAAGTCATCATTCATGTAAATGAATTTACCGCCGATTTGATTTGCAAAGGTTAAAATCTTGTTTGTCACATCGACACCGCGAATGTTTGAAAAGACCGGACAAGGAATATTTTGAACGCCTTCGATTTCGTCGCCAATTGTGAAAATCTTTGCCAGGGGAAAAGACATTCGAATCCAACGGATTGATTGAATCAATTCGAAATCGGATGTTCGTTTTTTATAAGGAAATACAAAAGTCATCGAACAAAAATACATAATATAATATGAAGAAAGAAATACCAATATACGAAATATCAATTGACTTGTTGGATGAAGAAACAACCGTTTCTTTCAATTCACTTGTTTCAATGCCGGCGCATGAAAAGAACTTCATGACATTTTCAAAACAAAAGGCATTCGAATTCAACGACGAAGAACAAGTAATTACCGGCCTGGCTATTTCGGCCGATACGCCGATTTATCGATTCGACCAAGAAACCGGCGAGGAATATTATGTTGTTTTTACAAAGCAAGCAATTAAAGACATTATTTTTGATTACGCCAGGAAAGACAATTTCAACAACGTAAACTTGGAACACAATCCGAATCGAATCGTCAAATCAATCTTCATGATTCATTCTTATCAAATCGACGAGGCAAAAGGATTCACCGCACCGGAAAGATTCAAGGACGCCAACGACGGATCGTGGATTGTTTCTTATAAGGTGACCGACAAAGAATTATTTGACAAAGCAAAGAACGGCGAGTTCAACGGATTCTCGATTGAAGGCGTTTTCAACTTGATTGATACAAAAGAAGAACAAGAAATGGCCTTGATTTTTACGGAATTATTAAAATTAAAATTGCAAATCAATGGATAAATATAAAATGATATTAAATTCCTTGCAAAATTATGTTGCAAAAAAAGCAATCGTAAAAAATGCAATGAATAAAAATGAATTCATGGTCAAACAAATCGAAGCATTGCGATCAAAAATTGATTCAAATGATATTATCATTGAACACAACCAATTTTCACGAAGTGAAATCAATGATTTGACGGAAAACGCAAATATAATATTGATTGAACAATCAACTACCGCAATGCAAAGAAATAAAATCAACCAATATTTAAGACAAATTACGAACAATTAAACATAATAGATATAAACACAAATAAACATGAACAAGAATTTTAAAAAAGTAATGGAGTTAATTGCTGAAATGAAACAATCATTCGCAAGCGCTTCGCAAAAATTCGAACAAGCAACTTTAATGGACGGAACAATCGTTGAATTTGACATGTTGGAAGTTGGACAACCGCTTTTTGTTGTAACGGAAACGGAAACAATACCAGCACCGGAAGGAACACACGCTTTGAGCGGTGACCTTGAAGGCGTTTCGGTTGTTGTTGATGCCAACGGAATCATTGTTGAAATAATTGACGAGCCCGATGCTGCGGTTGCACAAACCGAAGAAGTTCCAGTTGAAGAACAAATGTCAACTGAAAAAGTTGAATCAATAATCAATGCAAAATTAGAATCATTCGCATCAAGCATCGAAGCGGTTGCCGAAATGATGAAAGTTATTGCCGATTCAAACAATAATTTGTCGAATGAAATCGCGACTTTGAAAGGTGAATTCGAGACCTTCAAGTCCGCACCGACAAACAACACAAATGAAACCGAGAAATTCTCAAAAGTTGGCAACTTGACAGCCAAACAACAATGGTTAAAATATAATAAAAATAAATAAAAATGTCACTAAAAAAATACCTTAAAACATCGTTTGATTACGATGTTTCCGCATTATCGCCGTACACGGACGAAATTCGCGAAGACTTAATTGTTCGTTCCGTAACGGAAGCCGAAACATTAAAGTATATTGCAATCCAACAAGGAATCAAAGGAAGCGAAGCGTTAAACTTAATGGACGATTCAATCCTTTATCAAACTGGCGATTGTACAATGACAGCAAACGGTGACACCGTATTCACACAACGTGACATATCGGTTGAAACAATCGGTTACATGAAACAATTTTGTCAAAAAGACCTTGCCGGTTTTTGGGCGCAAATCGCGTTAACACCAGGCGCAATGGCCGAAGACAAAACTTTACCTTTCGAAGCGCAAATCACTGATTATTTATTGAAGCTTCATGCAAGAGAATTAGACAAGTTAATTTGGAATGGTAATAAAGTTTCCGGTTCTGGAAACCTTGCTTTCATGAACGGATTTAGACAATTTTTAACGGTTGTCGGTGGTTGTGTTAATTTGAACACTTCGTCAACGGCAGCGATTACAGTTTCGAACGCTTACGATGTATTTTATGAATGTTTCACCAACACACCGGCGAATGTTGCCGAAGGCGAAGAATTCATTTGCATGACCGGTCGTGAAAATTTCAACTTGTTATTGAAGAATTTAGTTGACTTAAATTTATATTCTTTCAATCCAGGTGAATTCGCAACAATGAACGAATTATTATTACCAGGATCAAACATGCGAATTGTTAAAGTGAACGGATTGAACGGAACTGATAATATCTATACTGGAAAATCAAGTCACTTTGTATTCGGAACGGATTTATCTTCGGACTTCGAATCTTACGACCTTTGGTATTCATTCGATGACGACGTGATTTATTTACGATCTAAATTCCGCGCTGGCGTTCAAGTTCCTTTCTTGGATCAAATCGGAGTTTGGAACGGAACATCTTCACCGAGCTAATTAAATAAATTATAAACAACGACGGCCGGGCAACCGGCCTTCATTAAAAAATAAAAAAAAATGAGTTTATGTGATATGATCGCCGGTTATAATGACCGGACATGTACAAACGGAAAAGGCGGAATCAAGTCGGTATTATTGTTCCCATTGGGTGCGGTGACTGCATCGACTGTTTTAGCAAATGAAGTGACGGCCTTGACTGTTTCCGGTGAAACATTCCTTTACAAGTTGAAAAGCAATTTGTCAAGTTACACCGCACCAATTAAAGTTGACAAGAACAACGGAACACTTTGGTACGAACAATCTTTGTCAATGATCCTTGCATCCGACAACAAAGAATTAAGAAGTGAAATTCACTTGTTGGCACAAAACGAAGTTGTTTGTTTGGTTGAAAATGCTGACGGAACAATTGTTGCGCTTGGATTCGGCGAAGGACTTCAAATCGCTGATGCGAATGAATACACTTCTGGCGTTCTTAAAAGCGATCGACGTGGACATGTTGTCGTTCTTAACGGAATGGAAAACGACGCAGTTCCTGATGTTGCACCTGGCGTTTACGCAACATTGTTGACACAACAATCACCGGTTATTTAAGAAGTTTAGTTTGGTTAATTTAAAGAGGGAAGGAAAAAATTATTTCTTTCCCTTTTTTTTTGTAATTTTAACACTATGAAAATAAAAAAGGAATATATCGGCGCGAAATGTTGGTCGCCAGTAATGTCAAGATTCTTTGTCATTGAAGAAGGCAAAGAAGAATTATATTGCAATCTTGGAATCTTTGACATTTACGAACACGAAAAACCAAAACTAATAAAAAAAGAAAATGTTATTAATACAAAGAAACGGAACGACGCCATTAATAGTGACGGTGACGGAATTGACAACGATTCCGAATCCAAGTTACTTATTTGAGTTCATCCATGAACAAAGCTTCAAGGAATATCGATGCGTTTTGAATAATATTTCAACCGCAACACCGCGCTTTGATGAATTTTTATTGATTGACGGCGTTGACGTGAATTTTGATTACAACGGATATTATATTTATAACATTTACGAACAACAATCGCCAGGGAATCTCGATCCGGCCTTGACCGTTTCAATGGTTGAAACCGGACGCGCCGAAGTCATCGAACTTGATTCACCGGCTAATGAATACGATTCACCGATTTACTTCAATATATATGAACAATAAAATTAAAATGACTTCGCTTTCCTTCCGGAAAGAATTTATCAAACCGGACGAGGAAAAAGACCGCGCCCTTGGTTTTATCAAGTGGGGAAAGAAAAACGATTATCCTTATTTTTTAATCGACCTTTTCAATGGATCGGCATGGCATCAAGGAATTGTCAAGACGAAAACTTTTTACATTGCCGGTGGTGGCCTTGAAGTTGTGACCGGTGACATGCAAGCTTTCATCGACAACCAGTATTCGGACTTTGACATGAACGAAATTGCCGAACAATTGGCATTCGACTTCGAACTTTTCGGCGGTTTTGCGGTCAAAGGTACTTGGAATCGCGAAGGAACACGCGTCGCGAAGTGGGAATACTTGGACGTTGACGCAATAAGAATGACCGAAGATGAAAGGTTTTATTATTTGTCGGACGATTGGACGGCAATGAATCAAAGCGCTGAAAAAACAAACCTTCGAATGTTTCCTGCATTGGATGAAACAAACCGAACCGGACAATTCGTAATATATTACAAAGAACCGTCAAAGAAATCAAGAAAAGAAAAAGGAATTTATCCGAAACCAACATACAACGGCGGGTTAACGGCTATTCAAACGGATTGCGACATCGCAAAATTTCACATGTACGAATTGCAAAACGGATTCAAGTCCGGAACGCTTATCAATATGCCGTCCGGATTCCCGGAATCAACCGAAGAATTGCATCGAATCACCGAATCAATAAAAGGACGAACGCAATCGGTCGAAGACGCCGGCGAAATTATTATCACTTTTTCCGACGGAAAAGATTTAGCGCCAACCGTTCAACAATTGAACGGCAATGATCTTGACAAGCGTTATGAAGTGACGGCAGCATCGGTTCAACAAAACATCTTGGTTGCGCATTCAGTTACCGCACCGACATTGTTCGGAGTTATGCAACAAGGATCGTTCAACGCGGCCGAATCCGGCGACTTATTCGAAATATTCAAAACAACATACGTTTCAACACGTCAAAAACGGATTGAATGGATGCTTAATTACATGGCGGAACTTGGTGGCTATCTTGGAAAAGTGAAATTAGTTGATGTATTGCCGTTGAAATCGGTTGCAAAAGAAACCACAGTTCAACCGGCGGTTGTTTCATTGTCTAAAAAAGACGATGAATTTTCAGTATTTGAACAATTCGGCGAAAGTCAAGATAATTACAAAGTTATTTCAACGCATCCAATTGCTTGGGACACATCGAGCGAAGAAGTTTTTTCACGACAAGAATTGATGTTCGAAACAATCGGCGAAATTAAAATCAAGATGAAAGATTTTGACAAGAATGTTTTGAATTTATTAAAAAAGGGCGAAGATTCAACGTCAATTGCGAAGGCATTGAACACAAATATCGAAGCGGTTGCGAAATCAATCAATCAATTAACAACCTGGGAACTTTACCAAAAGGGAAACACAACAAATCTTGGTGAATCATTGCTTGAAGATCTTCAAATCGAAATTGCTGATTTCGAAGTTCGTTATTCGTATCGGACAAGAACCGATGTTCCGGCGGTGAAAACGGAATCGCGCGAATTTTGCTTGAAATTACTTTCATTAAATAGATCTTATTCACGCCAGGATATTGATTCAATTTCAACGCGAGTTGATCGCAATGTTTGGACGTACAAAGGTGGTTGGTACACGAATCCGGACACGCAAAAGACTTCGCCTTGGTGTCGTCACGAATGGATTCAACAATTGGTCGTTAAACAAAAATAAAAATTATGAATTATCTTTTATCCGTTGAAAATTTGAAAAAGCTTGGATTGATTCATTCGAACACCGACACGAAGATTCTCGCGGTCGCAATCAAACGAAGTCAAGACATCCAATTGCAACCGGCATTGTCAACGCCATTATTTAAGGCGCTATTATTGCGCGTTCAAAATAATACTTGGACGCAAAATTATCTTGATTTGATGAATGATTATGTTGTTCCTTGTTTGGTTGCGTTCGTGGACTACCGGTGCGCGTTACTATTGAACGAAAAATTGACAAACAAATCGGTCGGACGCATCCAGGATGAAAACATACAACCGAACACGGATAGCGAAACAAGCGCTTTGCGCGACCAATTAAGAAAAGACGCGTATTTCTACAAAGAAAGATTAATCGTTCATCTAATGGCTGATAATGGCACGAAATATCCGGAATATATCGAAACGAATTCAAGTCCGGGACATTGTTCCGAAAACATGACAAAGGATCGAAACGGATATACGCCGATAAATTTTATTATATGAAATTCAAAGCTTCAAAGGAACAAATCGAAAAGCTAAAAATATATTTGAAAAATGGAAAAAACAATCAACCAGTTAAAAAGGGAATTCGAAATAATAGCGACGGAACACCGTCAAATAAATGATTTCTTTTTTGGTGATTTTATCGATGCCGTTTCACGCGACGCCGTAAGCTTTCCAATAATGATTGTCACTTTGCAACCTGGAACGATTGGTGACAATTTTGTCGGAGTGAATTGCATTATTTCAATTGCTGATAAGTACAATCTTCAAGAATATCGACAAATCGATGAAATTCATTCCGATTGCTTATCCATTTGTAAAGATATTCATGTCACTTTCAAACAATGGCGCTTTGAAGAATTCTTGGATATTCAAGGAACGATTTCAACGACGCCATTTATTAACCGTTCACACGACGTGACGGCCGGTTGGACGATGAACATGGCCTTGAACATTTACGATTACGAAAATTGGTGCGAAATTCCTTACGATAATTACGATTTTGAGAACAATTAAACATAATATATAGATGAACAAGCATTTAAGATCATTGTCGGTTATCTTTTTTATTGCAGCTTATGGAACGGCAATGGCAATGTATTTTGAAGAAGCTTTGTTCTTGAAGCTTGGTGGCGTCGCGCTTGGAATATTTTTGACATTCCAGTTGATTGAAAAATTTGAAAACAAATGAAAATACAATTATTCATATTATTGGCCAATATCCGGCTATCTTTTCCAAAATTGCTTGCGGTTGTTGGTTCGTTTTTTTTACCAATATCCGGCATTTTGTTCCTGGTTGGATTCGCAATATTTGTCGACACCTTGACCGGACTTTGGAAAGCTAAAAAATTAAAAATTAAAATTACATCACGAAAATTATCCGCAATTATTTCAAAATTATTTTTATACGAACTTGCGGTCATTGGATTTTACTTAATAGATTATTTTATTTTGAACGACATTATTTTAAAATTCTTTTCCGTTCCATTAATGTTGACAAAAATTCTTTCATTGGTTCTTGTTTCAATCGAAGTCATGTCCATTAATGAAAATTATAAGGCCGTTAAAGGAATTGATATTTGGCAAGCAATGAAATCATTATTCGCCAGGGCGAAAGAAATTAAAAACGATATCAATGGAATTAGATCAAACCAAGATAGTTCAACAACGTCTATCTAACGACCAATTTTTTCAAGACGTTCACGAAAAGAAACAAATTTATTTGCATCACACGGCCGGCGGTGGCAATCCAATCGCGGTTGCGAATTACTTTCAACAAAAGGAAGGAAAGATCGCGACGGCATTCGTAATCGGTGAAAAAGGAACAATCGTTCAATTATTCAGTTCAAAGCATTGGGCATATCACCTTGGATTGAAACCGGAAGTTTTCGCCGAAAAGGGAATCACTTATCGAAGCTTGGACAAAATATCAATCGGAATTGAAATTTGTAATTTTGGGCCGCTAAAAAAACAAAACGGTAACTTCATCAATTATGTTGGTGGCAAAGTTGATCGTTCGCAAGTTACCGAGTTAAACGGAAAATACAAAGGCCACATCTTTTGGCAAAAATACACGGATGAACAAATCGAATCAACGCGTCAATTGCTTGTCTATTTATGCGATACTTACGGAATAAGCAAAGAATACAATGATTCGATATTTGACATTGACAAGCGCGCTTTGAAAGGTGAAAACGGAATTTTTACGCACAATTCAGTTCGTCATGACAAGTCCGACATTTATCCATGTCCAAGAATGATTGAAATGCTGAAAAACTTATGAAAAAACTAATCGCATTTTTAAGCGTTTTAACGATGTTTGGTTGTTCATCCGAACGATTGGCGCAATATCATTATAAAAAGGCCTTAAAACACGGCTTGAAGCTTGTTCAAGATAGCGACACGATAAGAATTGCAACCGTTGATTCGGTTGCGTATTATGTAAACGATACGATTCGATTCGAAAAAATTATTCGTTACCGCGATTCGGTCATTTTTTTTAGAAACGTTTATGTTCCGAAAACACGTTTTCAAACCAGGATCGAATATCGCTACAAAACGCAAGTTGTCAAACAAGATGTCTTGAAATACAAATATATTTATAAAGATTCCAAAGAAAAGCGCAAAGAAATTCAACAAGAAAAGCGCAAAAGGAATTGGAGTTTATTTTTTTGGGGTTTTTTAGCCGGATTCGTGACGTTTCTAATTTTGCGAATCGTTGATAAATTAAGACGAATCGTTTGATAAATAATTTTAGACCGCGTTTAAAACCGGACGAAGCTGAAATGCTCGAAAAATACCGAGCGATAAAAAGAACGGCCAATGAAATGGACATGGATGACAAGAATGTCAAACATGGTTGGATCAAGAATAAAACCGCATCGCTTTTTTTCAAGAATCCGAACTTCAAGACCGAAGATCAACAAGGATTCGAAACGATGAAACAAGAAATCATTGATTCGATTTCAAACCACGTTCCGAAATACATTCCAATTGATCGCGAAGAAGTGATTGAAGGTCATTTGTTGGTTGTTGATCCGGCCGACATCCACATCGGTAAATTATGCGAAGCTTTCGACACCGGCGAAGATTACAATTGTCAAATCGCGGTTCAACGCGTTCGCGAAGGCGTTCAAGGAATCATTCGCAAGGCGAAAGGATTCAACATCGACAAGATTCTTTTTATTGGTGGCAATGACATTTTGCACATCGACACGCCGAACCGGACAACCACCGGCGGAACGAACCAGGATACGGACGGCATGTGGTATTCAAATTTTTTAACCGCAAAAAAATTGTATGTCGAAATTTTAGAAATGTTGCTGCCAATTGCCGATGTTCATTTTACCTTCAATCCGTCAAATCACGATTACATGTCCGGGTTCTTTTTAGCCGATGTCATTCAAACCTGGTTCAAGGATTCGAAGAACATTACTTTCGATTGTTCGATTGCGCATCGCAAAGGTTTTTTGTATGGAAAGAACTTGATCGGAACAACACACGGCGACGGCGCAAAACAACAAGACTTGCCATTGCTTATGGCTGCCGAATTTCCGATTGAATGGTCACAATCAAAGCATCGATATATTTATACTCACCACATTCACCACAAATCGGCGAAAGATTACGTCGGAATCACCGTTGAATCATTGCGCTCGCCTTCGGGTTCGGATTCCTGGCATCACAAAAAAGGATATTTATCAATCAAGGCGGTTGAAGGATTCATTCACCACAAAGAATTCGGCCAGGTGGCACGATTGACGCATATTTTTTGAAATAAATGTCCAGTTTTTTAAGCAATAAACTTGACATTTTGCGTACCCCCTTTCGCTAAAATAATCGTTGTATTATAAGTTATATCTAATAAATTGTAAGGTATCAAGGGGTAAATATATACTATATTTGCGACACAAATTGACTAATATATTATCCAATTAACCGCCATTTGTCACGTTTTGGCTAATATATGTGACATTTTTTTCCAACATAAACAACATATATCCGATTTAGTGACGGAATTTTACAACCGTCTTTCGTTAATTTTATTTAGCGTTATTCAGGCGATTACCTTATTTAATTAGAATTTTTTAAGGTTTTATCCTTAATTTTCATGTTCAAATTTTCGCGTTTTCTATACATGAGGACAAAATATGTCCATTTTTACCTTTGTTCCTTATTTAGAATGATTATTAATAGTGCATTATTTAAAAAAAATGTTTATAATAATTTGCATATATGAAATTACCGCCGTAGATTTGAAAAATAATTTAAACTAAACAACATGACAAACCAAGAAAAAAATTACGAATTAAAATTTAACGGCGCGAATGTACTTGAATCATTTGAAAAATTAATAAGACAAAAAAACGCTGAAAAATTTATTAAGACATTAACTAAAACATTCAATGAATCACAAACAACAAGTTTAATAAACTTGCTTTCCGATTACGAAAAATTTCTAAAACTAAACGACTAAACAAATGAAAACGCAAAATTATTTAATAACTTTCAAAACTGAACAAATGAAAAAATTTATTGAAACGCTTGACTTTTTAGAAAAGCAACAAGCTGAAAATTCCTTAACTACTCACCAATTACATTTGATTATTCAAACAATGGCGACATTTATTCCCGACGAAAACTTAAATGAAATTGAAACCGCGTTCAACATTTTTAAAAACTAAATTATGAAAACTAAACTAAACAATCTAATTTATTACTTTACGCCAGTAACGGACGAGCATAAGGACATTTTAAACACGTCTATTGTGTTCGTTTTGTTTTGGGTGGCTATTTATACATTTTGCTATTTAACTAATCTTTAAAACGAAGAAAAATGAATATTGAAGACATTGAATTTATCGACCGCAACAACGTTTGCATTTATTACGAAATTGACAACATCGAATTCCACTTAAATTTTAGTTGGGAATTTATTAATTATAATGAAGATGAATGCGAAGCAAAAATTGACGTTTACGCCGAAGATTGTCAACAATGGATCAACGGCGTTTGTCATCCATACTTTCCGAGCAGCGAAGAAATGCGCGAAGTGAAATCCGCAATTGAAGACATTGTTCTTCAAGATTTGATTTATTACGGAATTGATGAATGGTTGGAAAGTAAAGAACTTGACGACGATTATTTTAATGAAAACTAAAACTAAACAAATGAAAACACAAAAAATCCAAGAAAACGAATTTACACCAATCCGGCCGAATGTAATGGCTTGCGTTCGGTGGTGGCGGAATCAATCAGTAAAAGAAGACAAAGGCGGCAGTTTCAATATTCAACTTTACCTTGACTATTTAAACGAACAAGATTTTAACAATAATAAAACTTTTGAAGATGAACGATAAAAAAACGGCAGTAGAATGGTTAGCTAATGTTCTTAAACAAAATCATGGTATTGATTTGACTTTGTATAGTGAATTTAATCAAGCCAAAGAAATGGAATTTGAGCAGAGAAAAAAAGACTTTGTTAATGGATATAAATCAAGAGCCAAAGAAAGCAATTTAATTTTTGATGAAACCTCTGAAATGTATGCAATTAAATTATTTAACGAAACCTTTAAATCAGAATAGAATGAAACAAACACTAATTATCAGCGTGGCAATAATCGGACTTCTTTTTTTAGAAGGATATTGCGAATCAAAAAAGAAACCTTATGAAGAAGGTATGCATTGGAGTTATTCAATTGAATGTGAAAATGGATTTGTTTATAAAACATTAGGACATAGAGAAGGAACAATTCAAATTTTTAATTCGGATGGCACACCACTTAAATGTGGTGAAGAAATTTATTAATTTTTAAATCAGAATAGAATGGAATGTATAATGATGTGTTTAATATCCTGTTTAATTGGATTTATAGTTGGATTTATAGTGTTTACAAAAGATATTAACCTTTAATCAAAATAAAATGGAAACAGATATAAAATTACACAAAGGTAAAAAGTACATAATTTCAAATGATGACATTGAAGTTGGAGATTTTATTTACAACAAACCAAGTAATTCAATAGATAAATGTATTGGCGTTTTCACAGATGATTTAGTTGCTGAATTTAATAATGGAATGATAGCAGTTTTCAGTAAAAAAACATACTTTAAATTGATTGAATTTAAACCTAATAACCTTTAAATCAGAATAGAATGACACCGAAAGAAAAAGCAAAAGAATTAGTTTGGAAATATTTACCAATTTTAGAGGGTTGGAAACATAAAGATTCTAACCAAGCAAAAAAATGTGCATTGATTTTAGTTGATGAAATTTTGAAGTCATTTGGCACATTAACTAATGGTAATGTATTTTATACAACTTTTAATGCCATTGAATATTATAAAGAAGTAAAACAAGAAATAATTAACCTTTAAATCAGAATAGAATGAAAACAGCATTAGATTGGTATTGTAAAGAAATAAATTACTTAAAAATTAATTACACAATAGGAAATATTAATGAAAATGAATATTTAATAAAACAAGTTCAAATATATCAACAAGCAAAACAGATGATGAAGCAACAGATAATTGATACTTGGTGTAATGCTTTAGACTTAAATGCATTTGAATATGCAGAACAATACTATAACAAAACCTTTAAACAACAAGACAAATGAAACGATTTAAAATAACATTTAATTACTTTGAGGGTGGAAAAAAACGTTTAGGAGTTCGAATATTGGAAGCGTACGACCGCGACCACGCAATAATAAAAATGGATTTATATAGACCACTAATTTTAAAAGTTGAAACGCTATGATACAAAGAATTAAACAAATTATTGAAGATGAACAATTGAAAAAAAATTGTAATCGGCCGGAAAAAGTTTATAGAAGGTGGTTTTTTTATTGCTATTTAAGAAAGCAAAAATTTTATTTGCGTGAAATTGCTGAAATTTTTAACAAGCATCACGCCACAATTATTCACGGAATCAAACAAGCGGAAATTTTTGAAAGTCAAAATGATGAATTTTATTTGTTGCATACCAAAGATTTATTCCAGGAATTCAATGACAAAACTTTGTTTTTTGAGAAAAGAAATTTGATTGAAGATGTTGAAAACGCAAAGAATTTTCAAGATTTATGCAAAATTAAGCGCCGAATCAATCAAAACATTTATACGCGTGACGATGCGTGACGATACAAACATCCATTGTCACGGCTTGAAAGTCAATTCCAGTAACAAAACAAGGTCAAAGCGTGACGGTGACGATAGCAAAACAATGAGAGATTCTATTAAAATTGAAAAAGTGGTTTTTTATCTCAATTTTTTTGAAATTTATCGTCACATCGTCACGCTCGGTCGGAAAGTCAATGTGAGGTTGATTATTAGCCGTGACAATAAACGTGACGATACAAGATTTATCGTCACGAAATGAACATTATCGTCACGTTTTAAACATATTTGCAAATTATTGAAAATTTTAATTACCTTTACGAAGTTAGATGCAGCAAACAAAATTTTTAAGGCCATTAACCGAGTACCGACTGCATCCGGGAAAGGTTCTTGGCTTTTTTTAATGACTAAACATGAACATTCCAAAACTTTCCGTCTTTAAAAGTTTATTTAATAGCAAAGAAACGCCATATACTTTGACGATTCTTGATGTTTACGAACGAATAAAGAACGGTTATTCCGATCTAAATAAAAAGATTGACCGTCTTCGTGCAATGGATGAAAATTCCGAAGAACATCGCGCGATGAAAAATTCACTATTGGCCATTATGTTCAACGGAACATTCAACGAACGAAACGACAACGGCCTTGTTGAACATTCCGGCCTTTGTGTTTTGGATTTCGACGATTATCCGGATGCCGTCACAATGGATAACGAACGGCAAAAATTGCAAAATTGTCCGTTTGTTTATTTGGTATTCACTTCGCCAGGTGGAAAAGGATTGAAGGTAGTTATTAAGATTCCAAAATCAACCAAGGACGAACATAAACGAAGATTCCAATCGTTCGAAAAGTACATACAAAGTGACTACTTTGATAAAACTTCATGCAACGTTTCAAGGGTATGTTTTGAATCATTTGATCCGCAAGCTTACATCAACGAATTTTGTCAAGAATTCACCGACATCGAACAAGAAAAAGGATTCGACTTCACTGAAAAAGCGCCAACTTGCATATTGACCGACGAAGATAAAATCATTGACCGAATAATGAAATTTGATTTTGGTTGTTCATTTATTGAAGGATCAAGAAACGCTTATATTTTTAAGGTGGCTGCATGCTTTTGCGAATACAATATTTCAAAAGATACCGCCGAATATTATTTGAAGGCCAATTTCATATCCGAATCGTTTACTTTGTCGGAATTGGTATTGACAATTAAAAGCGCGTACAAAAAAGCATCGCCAGGAATAAAATATTTTGAGAATGTCGATTTGGTTCAAAAAGTTAAATTGAAATTGAAACAAGGCGTAAATTTGCGCGACATTAAAAAGCAATTGAATGTTGATGAAGATGTCATCGACGATATCAAAACGGATCTTGCAACTTCCGAAGATATCTTTTGGATAATTGAACAAAAAAAGACCGGCGAATCAATTACAATTGAACCGTTGAAATATGCTGAATTTTTGGTCAAGAATGGATTCAATAAGTATTATCCGGAAAATGCTGAAAAACCAACATTTGTCCGAGTTCAAGAAAATAAAGTTCGACTTTCATCGGCCGATCAAATAAAAGACTTCGTTCTTCAATTCTTGATGTCACGCGGTGAAATAAAAGTTTGGAACTATTGTTCGAAATCAGTTTACTTATTCAACGAGAATCATTTAAACATGATTGATTCGATTGGATTGAAGATGCTACAAGACACAAAAGATATTTCATTGATTCCGTTTCGAAATGGCGTCGCAAAAGTGACCAAGAATTCCGTCGTTCTTCAATCGTATATTGATGTCGAAGGATATATTTGGGAAAATCAAATTTTAGACCGTGACTTCATTCCAGTTGATGAATACAATAATGACTTTCAAGATTTGATTTCAAAGGTATCGGCCGAAAATCCGGAACGAATAACGGCGCTTGAATCAACGCTTGGATATTTATTGCACACGTTCAAAGATAAGACCGATCAAAAGGCAATTATTTTCAATGACCAAGAAATCGACGACAATGCCAACGGCGGTTCTGGAAAGTCATTGATGTTGACGGCCTTGTCTTATATTCGAAAGATTGTAAAGATTGACGGCAAAGCTTTCAATTCGAAAGGCGACTTCGTTTATCAACGCGTTAATTTAGATACGCAAGTCCTGGCGTTCGACGACGTGAAAAAGAACTTTGACTTTGAGCAATTATTTTCTTTGATATCGGAAGGAATAACCGTCAACCGAAAAAACAAGGATGAAATATTTATTCCATTTGAAAGGTCGCCGAAAATAATTATTACAACGAATTATGTTATTGCCGGCGCTGGATCAAGTCACGACCGAAGACGCCACGAATTGGAATTCTTTCAATATTTCAACGCGAAGAAATCGCCGCTTGAATTATACGGTCGTTTGTTGTTTGATTCCTGGTCGGTTGATGACTGGTCAAGGTTTGACAATTACATGATCCGGAATCTTCAAATGTTTTTAAAGTACGGATTGAAACAATCAATATCAATCAACGCCGATTCGAAAAGATTCATCCAGGCGACAAGCAAAGATTTCTTTGACTTCGTGAACGACGGCCACATCGAATCCAATATTCGCCATTACAACAACGCTTCAATCCAATTGTTCCAACAAGAAACGAACGGTTGGAAAGAACTTGAATCGCGAAGATATTTGAAATGGATTTCGGAATATGCGAAGTTTAAAAAATTAGATTTAAGAAAAGAACGCGATCACGGCGGCCGATACTTTGAATTGATTGATGACCAATCGGTCACAAATGAAGGCGATATTTGGGACGAAATTAATAAACAAGTAAAATGATAAAAATAGAATTGAATGAATTTGAAATGAAATTGTGTCATTTTATTGGCAAAAAAAGAAATTCCGAGAATATAAACAATAACGTTCAAAATGCAAGGATGTCAAATTTAGACGACGAAGAAATTAACATTCAAGGTTTTATTGCTGAATTTGCGTTTTGTAAAAAATTTAATTTATTCCCGGATTTCAACTTGTCTTCGCGAAGTGGAAGCTTTGACGGAAAAACAAAGAACGGAAAAAGATACGATATCAAATCAACCACCAATAAAAATGGAAATTTACTTGCGACCTTGAAAAACAATAACGACGTTGACATTTATGTTTTGTCTTATATTGAAAAAAACGTGGTTGAATTTGTTGGTTGGATTGACAAGGACGAATTTATTAATGAAAAAAATATAAAAGATTTGGGACATGGCGAAGGTTATTTTCTTCATAAAAACAAACTAAATAAATTTTAAAATATGAACAAAGAATCCAAAACAAGATTGAAGGCGGTTGAATTCAAATATATGTCGTATCGATATCCGAGCGCACCTGGTCACATCATTCCATTAACCGCGTACACCGACAAAACCGCCAACGGATTGACGAAATGTATATGCGACTTCTTAAATTATTCCGACTTTCAAGCGGAACGAATCAACACAATGGGAGTATTTCGAAGGTCACGACGAACCGACGGAACAATGACCGAAGGGCAATGGACGAAAGGAACTGGAACACCTGGCAGCGCCGATATTTCGGCAACGATTTACGGACGTTCGGTCAAGATTGAAGTCAAGATTGGAAAGGATCGTCAATCCGAAGCGCAAAAGAACTATCAAGCAATGATTGAACGATCAGGTGGAACGTATATAATCGCCAAGGATTTTGATTTGTTCCTGGAATGGTTTGACAAATTTTGTCTTGACATATCGATAAAAGACAACTGGTAAAAATTGCCACATGTCTTGGATCAAAATGATATACTTCGCCAAAAGTGAAAATAAAGAATACATTTGGCGAATTATAAACCGGCGCAAATTAATTAAAATGAGCGCAAAGTATGGAATTTAAGTATTAATCACCACAATTAACTAAAAATCGCACTAAAATATAATTAACGTACAACCTTAAAATATAGAAATGAAAGCAACAATTGAATATAATTTGCCGGACGATCAATTCGAATTTGACAACGCCGTCAAATCAAATAAAATGTGGCACGCCTTGACCGAAATCAAAGATGAACTTCGAGCGATTTGGAAATACGAAGAACTGAAAGAAAACCAATTCGAAATGGTTGAAAGGATTCGCGAAAAGTTTTTTGAAATTTTACAAGAAAATGAAATAAATCTTGATTAAAATTGTATTAATGAAATAATTGACTATCTTTGATAAAATTAAACTAAACAAATAATTATGGATGCAAAACAAACGGCGGTGAAAACACCGGTCAAACCAATCAAACCGATTGGCATTTATGCGCGATTACATTGCGCAAAACAATCAATTGGAAAGGTAGCGAAGAACGCAACGAATCCACATTTTAAAAAGAACTATTCCGACATCAATGCTTTGCTTGAAACGGTTGAACCAGTTCTTTGGGAAAATGGCCTTGTCTTATTACAACCAATCAAGGACGATGTTGTCATGACACAAATCGTGGACATCGAAACCGGTGAAATGGTTGAATCTTGGATGCGACTTCCAATGATAACCGATCCGCAAAAGATACTTTCGGCGATTACTTATTTTCGTCGTGGAACGCTTCAATCAATGCTTGCGTTACAATCTATTGACGACGACGGACAAACGGCAGCAGCAGCGCCAAAAAACAAACCGGCAATCACTACGGAACGATTTGAAAAAGCTTTGCTTGCAATATCGAAAAAAGAATTCACCGTTGAACAATTGAAGTCAACTTATTCATTGACGGATGTTCAATTAAAAGCGATTGAATTATGAAATGGCATCCTTCGTCATTGGGAAAGTTGATGACAACGCCGAAATCAAAAGGCGAAAATTTAAGTCAAGGCGCGAAAACTTATATTCGCCAGGTTGCAAAGCAAGATTATTTCGGTTACCGGGTTGAACTTGACAACAAGTATATCAACAAGGGAAAAGACCAGGAACAAGATTCAATCGATTTGTTGAATTCAGTACGGTTCACTAATTATAAAAAGAACGATGTTCGACTTCAAGATGAATATTTGACCGGTGAATGTGATATCTTGGCCGAAGACCGTGTAATCGATATCAAGACATCTTGGAATTTGGAAACTTGGCCGGCAACGCCAGGCGAAGCGCACGACAACGAATATGAATGGCAAGGTCGCGCGTACTTGATGCTTTACGAACGCGAAATCTTTGAACTTGTTTTTTGTATGGTCACAACGAAAGATGAATTCTTGTCGCAATGGGAACAAATCGACATTCATCGCGTGGATCACATTGCACCGGAAAAGCGAATCACTTCGGTAATTTACGAACGTGACTTGGAAAAGGAACAATTGATTCGTGAAAAACTGATTTTCGCTAATGAATATTATTCACAATATATTAATCAATTAAATTCTAAATAACATGCTTACAACAATCTATGTAATTTTAATGATTCCGGCAATGGTTGTCGGTTGGCTCGCACTCGGCTTTTGGTTGCACGAATATTTTAATAGAAAAAAATGAATTACACTATCGAAGGAAAAGTGGTGGTTGTCACCGAGACAACACAAATCACCGAGAAATTCGCAAAGCGCGAAATCGTAATCGAAACGGATGACAAATATCCTCAACAAGTTATGTTGGAATTTAGTCAAGACAAATGTCAATTGCTTGATGAATGCAAGGTCGGTGACCAAGTTCAAATCGGATTCAACATTCGTGGCCGGGAATGGAATGGAAAGTATTTCACACGCCTTGAAGGTTGGAACATAAAGATTGATATTTCAAACGAAACTAAAAACGACATTCGCAATGAAATCGATGACGATCTACCTTTCTAATGGTGAAACCTTGGTTGACTTCATGTTGAAAATGACCAGGGACAAAATTACCAAGCGATATAAGATGAAACATTTGGCCGAAGACATTGGCGTTTCTTATGCAATGATGCACCGGTTTCTAAATAATAAACCAGTCGGACAAATCTTTTTTGTTAAATGGTTCGATTTTTTTATAATTTAGCAAAATGTTTTGGGAAAAGGACGCGTATGCAATTGCAAAGAAGTTGACGAATAATCACGAATTGCATCGCGACCTTGTTTCTTTCGTGTTCATCTTATTGCATAAATATGAACTTGAAGCGAATGTCTTACCAAAGATGTTCGCTCGGTTCGCTTGGAATCAATGGAATTGGAAAGAATCGGCATTCAACAAAGAAATGCGCTTTCCTTCAAATGAACTTGGCGAAATTATCCAGGATGAATCCGAAGATGTTCCGAACAAATATCAAAATTTAATCAATAGTTTTTTATCAACCAGGCCAAAAGACGATCAAGAATTGTTCATCAAAGAAGTTACAAAAATGCACCTTTACGGAATGACTTATCGTGAAATTCGCGACAATACCGGAATTTGCTTGGACACAATTCACAAAACAATTAAAAAATTCAAATATGATTTATATAATTATAGCGGTGGCGATTGCGAGAGCGATGCAAAGCTTTCAACTACCGAACATTAAACCGTTCAATTGTTTGTCTTGTCTTTCCTTTTGGACTGCGGTGGGAATATATTCATTCGTTGACTATCGAATGATTCCATTGGCGTTCGTTTCTTATTTATTGTCGGACTTAATTTTGATTTATGAAAGTAAGTAACGGCCTTCTTTACCAGGCGAATCAATTTTCAAGGACGCGTTCATTTAGCTTGAACATGGAATTGAAGAATGAATTGGCGAAAATCTTTCATGACCTTGGTCATGGCGTATTGAATAAGAATTGCGGAACATGCGTTCGGATTGCAATGGATCGCTTGAATCATGAATTGTTGCGCGGTGACCTTCCGGCGCTTTGTCAAAACATTGACGTCAAACCAAAGGATGTCAAATCACCTTTGCATTTTGTCGGAATAAAAATGGAAGCTTTCAATCCGGAAAAAATGAAATACCAGGAATTAAGAAAATTCGTAAAAAACAAAGGAATCAAAACGGAAAAGAATCCGACATTTGAACAATTGATTGAACTATTAAAAAATGAAGATTAATACAAATTTGCTTTTCATTTATCTTTCAATTTTAATTTTTTGCTTAATATCCTGGTGGATGTTTTTTAAATTAACTTTTTATTTATGCGCGTTTTAAATTTATCAAACATGGACTTCGCCAACATGGCGCACGAAAACGCGAATTCACTTCGAGCGGTCGGAGTTGATTGCGTCGATTGGTCGTTTCATCGTCACGTCTTCAATTATGAATCGCAATCGGAACAAAAGACAATGGCCGATGTTTTGAAACAATATAAGAATTTCGATGTGATTCAAATCTTTCATTCGGATGCAAATATCTTTCAAGCGGTCGCCAGTCATCCGAACAAAATAATTTATCACACCGGAACAAGATACCGGAACAACAAACAACGATACGATTCTATTTTTGAAGGACAACGAATTTTCACGGATCAATGTGAATTTTTATTGCACAACAAAGATTTCACTTATATTGCCCCGCATTATTCGTATGTCAAAGCGGAACAAACCGAACGAAAATCAAAATTGGTTGTTGGTCACTTTCCTTCGAATCCAATCGTCAAAGGAACGGACAAGATTTATAAGATGCTTGAACCGTTCAAAGATAAATTTGAATTTGTGATTAGCGAATCAAGATTGTCGCATCAAGAAAATTTGAATCGAATCGCTCGATGTGACATTTATATCGAATTGTTTTCGCCGATTATGAATGGCAATCCTTACGGTTGTTTTGGAGTGACGGCATTCGAAGCGACGGCGCTTGGTTGCCTGGTTGTCACAAACAATGTGAACGAAGCTGCTTATCAAGATGCTTACGGACAACATAATTTTGTCATTGCAAATGATCCAATCAAATTTCATAATATCTTTAACATAATTGAAAACGATAATTTTGAAATGATTCGAAAAGAACATCACAACGGATTCTTTCAAAAACATAATATATTGGCTGCCGGAACAAGACTAAAAAATTTACTTTGAAATATCCTTTGGTTTCAATTATCATTCCTTATAGAATTAATCGCGGTTATTTGAACCAGGCGATTCAATCAATCCATACGCAAAATTATCCGGGTGCAATCGAAATCATTCAATCGAATCACGATGCTGGCGTTTCATTCAATATCAATCGCGGAATCGAAAAGGCGTCCGGTGAATTCATCAAGTATCTTTGCGAAGACGATTGGTTGCCGGTTAATTCAATCAAAGATTCCGTCGAAGGAATTCAAGGTAATGACTTCATTCATGGCAAAGCTTACGGATATTTTAATCAAAGGACAATTATTCCATACGAACCGAAAATCAAATATCCAACGCTTGAACAAAATGCAATTCGCAACGTTATTCACGGCGGTTCGTTAATGTATCGGAAATCAATATTCGAAAGAATTGGAATGTTCGATGAATCATTGGATTGCGCCGAAGAACTGGAAATGAATCTTCGATGTCTTCAAGCCGGAATGTCAATCGGTTACGTTGATAAATTTTTGTATTACTATCGAAGACACGAAGAACAAAAGTCACTTGGTCATGGAGTCAATCAAAGCGTTCGACTTATTAAGATTAATGAAATATATAAACGTTTTCGAACACAATAACATAATATAAAAAGCTATGCCAAAAATTTCATTTGATTGGGACGGAACTGGATCAACCAGGAAAGGAAAAGAATTGATTCAATCTTATCTTAATAAAGGATTCGACGTTTATATTATTACGGCGCGCCGAAGTGATTCCGGAATAAAGTTCGAAGGAATAAGCGCTGATCACATTATCGCAACCGGCAGCAACAAAGCAAAGATTGAAAAGATAAAAGAACTTAATATCGAAATTCATTACGACAACAATAAGGATGTTATTGATGAACTTGGTTCGATTGGAAAATTATTTTAATATGGCATATTCAAAAGAATATATTAAGAATCTTGAACTTTGGTCAATAGAATATATTGAAGAATGTTCATCGCATAAAAAAGAAACGCTTTCAAACAAAGGTGAAATCATTATGGTAATGGATCGCCATATACCAACGATTGATTATTTTTTAAGGATTTGGATTCCGATAATTCGAAAGGAAAAAGGAATCGTTCCTTCGACTTGGTATGAATGGTTGAATTGTGATGACAAACTAAAATCGGAAACTATAAAAAAGATTGACGACCTTTTCAAAGGACTTGCATCCGACATCGTCGCCAATGAAGGCAAAGGAATATTCTATGCAAAGAACCGCCTTGGCATGCACGACCGCCAACAAATCGAAACGCGAACGGTTGACAAGTTCGACTTTGAATGACATTAATTAAAGGTTATAAACCGCACGACAACCAACGCGCAATTCATTCCGCCATTAATTCGGGAACGGAAAAGTATTTCGCATTGAACATCGGACGCCAGTTCGGAAAGACTTTGCTTGGCATCAACCAATTATTGTATTGGTCAATCAACGATCCTGGTTGCAAAATTGCATGGATCACGCCGGTATATAAGCAAGGGAAAAAAGTATTCGCCGAATTGGAAAAGGCGGTGGCGAAGTCCGGATTGTTTGAATTCAATAAGTCCGATCTTCGGATCACCGGATTCGGTTCATCCATTGAATTCTTTTCCGGTGAACGACCGGATAATATCCGAGGGAATACATTCGATTACATGGTCATCGATGAAATGGCGTTCACACGTCCGGAACTTTGGGATGAAGTCTTATCGGCAACCGTTATGGTCAAGGGAAAAAAGATTATCTTTATTTCAACGCCGAAGGGAAAGAATCATTTTCACCGATTGTGCATGCAACCGAACTACGATGAAAGATATCGTTACATCCATTATACAAGTTACGACAATCCAATGATTGACGCCAGGGAATTGGACGAGCGGAAACGTTCATTGCCGGATCACATCTTTCGACAAGAATACATGGCCGAATTTCTTGACAACGCTTCCGGCTTGTTTCGGAATGTCAAGGATTGCATCGGCACGGCGAACAAGACCAATCGCAACTATGCTGGACTTGATATCGGACGCGCGGACGATTACACGGTTCTAACTATCTTGAACGACAAAGGACAAATGATTCACGTTCAAAGGTGGCGTCACGACGAATGGTCAAAGATAATCGATAAGGTTGCCGAAGTCATCCGTCAATATCAAGCGGTTACCTTGGTCGAAGTCAACAATCAAGGCGACGTGTTCTTTGAAATGTTGCGGTCATCTTGTCGCAACCTGGTCAATCCATTTACAACGACAAGCAAATCGAAACCGGTAATCATTGAAGACCTGGCGATGTCATTCGAACAAAAGTCAATTTCGATAATTAACGAAACATGGCTTGTCGATGAATTGGAAAGTTTTACTTACATTTACAACGTGAACACCAGGAACGTTCAATATAGCGCGCCGAGCGGATTGCACGATGACGGAGTGATATCATTGGCATTGGCCGTTCATTGCTTGAAGAATTTTAAACGAAAAGGAATATATCATGCAATCCGGACTTAATTACAAACGAATGATTGTTCAACAATTCATCAAGGATAAGACCGGACGGAATGTATTAATAATTTTTAACAAACCGAATGACATGCAACGACATGTCTTCATGTTGGAACATGCTTATCAAATCGCAAAAGAACACTATGATAAAATTAAACTTACCAAGGACAATAAGTGATTGCCGGCCGGATCAATTAACAAAATGGATCATGCTTGCCGATGCAATGAAGGAACGCAAGGACGATGAATGGCTTGGAATGATTGAATTCCAATGTCAATTGCTTTCAATCTTTTCAGGCGTTTCGATTAGCAACATTAAGAAGGGAAACATCGAAGACGTTCAAGAAGCTTCCGGCCAATTGCTCGACATGCTTTCCAATTACAAATCGGCCGATCCGGTTGGATTGGTTGAAATCGAAGGAAAGAAATATTATTTTTATAAAGACTTTCGATTCATCACGACCGGTCAAATCATTGACTTGAAATTGATTGAAGACATTGCATCCGATCCATGCAAGGCGGTCGCCATTTGTTATATTGAAGAAGACATGGACTATTGTCAAGAAGATTCGAAAGGTCGGATAATCAATCCGAATGAAAATCGTTATAAGATATTTAAGCAACATTTTCCAGGCGATGAATTTCTAAATTTCTTCGGTTTTTTTTTGCGCGAATACGAGAAGCGGAATCTCGCTATATTGGCGATTCAACAATTGAGGACGATGAAAACACAACTGGAAATGGATCAACAATTACGAATAGCGAATGGTTCACTTGGACAACTATCCTTCATCGATTATCAAAAGAGATGGGACAAGACGTGGAAAAAATTACGGCGCAACCTTATGTGAAATCTTTATTTTGGATGAATTACTTTAAATTAGTTGACGAACAAAAAAACATATTACAATAATGGCCGGCGAATTTGATTTTCTTGAAGGGTTCGGAATATCTTCGACCGATGTCGCGCAACCGGAAAACGTTTATGAACAATTTCTTTTGACGGTTGGCAACCAGGTGACAAAAGACTTGTCCGACTATATTAAAGCGAATGCAAATAATTCCGGCGGATTGGCTGCTTCGGTTGTTTACTTTCCGACCGGCGCGCTTTCCTTCGAGATTCAAGCGGATGACTATTTTAAATTCCAGGATCAAGGCGTCAATTCGGTTGGCGCGAATAATCATGGTAGCGAATTTAGTTTTCGTTATCCTGGCGTTTCACCGAGAATGGCGAACGCAATTCAACAAGCTTACGGCGTCACGACGTCGCATGCGTACGCGATATCGCATTCAATCAAGGAACACGGTATTCGACCAAAGAAAATAATTGAAACCGTTTTGAGCGAAGAAGTTCTTGATCGCATCGCAAATGACCTGGCCGAAGTGACCGGCTTGATTTTTAGTATTAAATTTGACAAAGCAACACAAAGATAAATGGCAATAACAATCCAACAACAACCGCAAAAATTTTCAACGGCTGGCAATCCAATCGTATGGACTTTCGAATCGGATCAAACCGCGCAACCGAATTTTTCATTCATCGTTGAATTATATATTCAAGGAACTTTGTATTCGACACATCAAGTCTTTCCACAATTCGGAATCTTGTCAAGGTTCAACGCGTCCGAAGCAATCAAGTCAATCTTGTCTTCGCCATTAGTTTTGAATGGTAACTTATTAACGCCTTATTTAACCGCATTCACATCGGCATGGATTGTAGTTTCGGAAAAGTATGGAACACCGCCGGCAATTGCAGCATCGGCCACAACGGCGCAAATGATACCTTTCAACGGCGCATTGCGACATCCGGAATTCATCAATTGGAATTATCTTGATTATAATATTTCAAGATTGAATTTAATTACACCGAATAATTTTTTAACATCTTGGCCAAGGTCGCGAAAGTATTTTTGTGGATTGAATGAAAATATATTCCTTGGATTTTTAACGGATCGAAAAAATTCAATTGAAGTTGAATATATTTTGTACGATGCAACCAACACAATGATTGTGTCTTATATTTATGCACCTGGCCCTTCTAACTTTGACGATATTTCGGTTCTTGACGCCAGTCCGTCAACAATCATTGCGAATACAACAATCACATCAATTGATTTTTCAACGGCCGCATATTACACGGTTCGCGCTTATGACATTGGAATCGGAATTCATCCAGGAACATCCGAAACGTTCAAGATATACATTGACAATGAATGCCACCGATATCCAACAAGGCGCTTGCATTGGTTGAACAAGTTCGGAGTTTGGGACTCGTTCACGTTCACGCTTGTTTCAACCGAATCAACGAAGGTGGCCGGTTCAACATACGAACGCGAATCCGGAATTTGGACTGGAACGAATTATATTTATCCATTATACCAAGGCGAAATGACAACTTATTCAAAACGCGCCGAAGACACAATGATTTTGAATTCGGATTGGATTTATGAAGACGTTCAACAATGGTTGGTTCGTGAATTATACGAATCGCCGAATGTTTATCTTGAAGCTGCGACCGGCGCGCTTGAACCGGTTAACATAACAAATCAAGGTTATGACTTGAAGCAATCGCGAAAGGACGGATTGATAATGGAAACGATTGAAATTAAAAAGACTTATTCTTATAATTCACAACTTAATTAAATGGCCGGCGAATTATACATCAATTCAAGTTTGGTTGACATCGACCAATCTATTCCGTTTCCATTGACGTTCAATATTTCGGACATCAAGGATATTTCATCAAGGAAAGGAAACAAATCGAAAACGATTACTTTGCCAGGGACGCGAGTGAATCACCAATTGATGACCAATGTATTTTTGTTAACGGCATCGGAAAAGATTTCAACCACGACATCCGGAATAATTAACTTCGATCCTTCGGTCAAAGCGACTTGTCAATATTACAATAATGGATTGCTTGAATTCAACGGCATCGCGCAATTAATGGAATGCAAGTTGAACAACGGAACTTGGTCATTCGAGATTACAATGGTATCGGACACGATTGACTATATTGCGCAATTGAAAAAGGTCAAAGTTAATGAACTTGATTTCGCGGAATATAAACACAACTTGACATTGGCCGATCAACAAGAAACGTGGAACGGATTCAATCAAATCAATGGCGTTTCAACAAGCATCAAGACCGGCGCGGATTGGGACGGAATCGGATATTATTATGGCCTTATTGATTACGGATATAATCGACCGACACCGGAGACATTTGCCGTTGACAATATACCGGTTCAAACGTTTGTTTATGGCATCTTAAAAAAGATATTTGAATTTGCCGGAATTACTTGGTCATCTAATTTTTTAGAATCACAACGGTTCAAAAGATTATTGCTTGCTTATTATGGTGGCGCATTACCGACAATTGATCCGACGCAATCGGCGAATGATTCGGCAACCACAACGGAAAACAACAACGCCGGCGGAAACATAATAAATTCAACGATTCAATCATTGGTCGATCCGAACGATCAACCTTCGAATTTCATTGCTTATCCGAACACAAATTTATTTGACAATTACGACGCAACGGTTGTGACCGATCCTTCGTCGCAAGTCATCGCAACATTGCCATTGAAATTCCGCGCGTCGTCAACTGGATTGTTCGCGGTGAATTATTACGGAACGCATGACCTTGATATTTCAAGTACGTCACCGGTTGGCAATAAGTTTTGGGCAACGCAAGGAATGACTTTGTTTATCAAAAAAAATAATATAGTCATTGATCAGTCAACAATTTATTCAAACGTTTACATTCAAGAATCTTTTCCGATTGCGACAAGGACATTTTCATTCAATATATTAAGAACAATCAACATGTCAATCAACGATGAATTGACATTCTCGATTCGTTTCAATTCGGACTTGATGAAATTATCAACACCAATTTATGTCAATTATCCGATCACAATTAATATCACATCAACCGGCGCAAATTTGGATGTCATCAAAAGTCAACAATCAATCACGCCAGGATCAACAATTAATTTGAATCCATTTTTGCCGGACATGACTTGCGATGTTTTCTTGAAAGGAATAATTACGGCCTTCAATTTATATTTGAAACCGGATGCAAACAATCCGACGATTCTTGAAATCGAACCGCTTGCCGATTTTTACAACGGATCGGATAAGGCGCTTGATTGGACGTATCTTGTTGACAAGTCAAAAGAAATCAAGGTGACACCGACAATCAACTTCGCATCGAAAGATTATAATTTCATGTTCGAAAAAGAAGACGATTATTGGAACACGCAATATGTAAATGCTTTCGTTGAACAATACGGATCATTTACTTTGTCAAGTCAATCGCAATATGCAACCGACACAACCGACATGAAGCTTCCGTTCGGACAACATCCATTGGCGTTGATTGATTCAACAAATTTAATTGTTCCGAGATTTTACCAGGTGAACTTCGATGAATTTGGCAATGGTCAAATCGTTTTGAAAAAAGGAAAGTCATTCATCGTGCAACTTGGCGAAATGCGCGCCGGGAATTGGGAACACCGGAACGAATCCGGATTTGATATTCCGCAAACAATTTATCCGTATGTCGGTCACCTGGACGACATCGACGCGCCAACATTCGATTTCAATTTCGGCGTTCCGGAAGTCGTTTATTATCCGGCGACAATTTACACGTCAAACAACCTTTTCGAATATCACGAAACCTTCATCAAAGAAATTGTTTCAAGATTCGGAAAAATGTTAACATTGTACGCGACAATTGATTCCGATACAATCAACAAGTTAGATTTTAGAAACTTAATTAACATCGATGCGGTCGTTTATCGATTACAAAAAATAAATGATTACGATTCCGGAAAAGGTCAATCGACATTAATCGAACTGATTCGCATAATAGAAGGCGAGAGCGCCGGAACAATTGAACCACCAAGTCACCGAATAACCGAAAACAATATAATAAGACGCGAAGAAAATAATACTAATCAAAGAATAATAGAATAATTATGGCCGATAAAAAAATTTCACAATTACCACAAAAGACTTCGCTAATGGGCAAGAATGATTTGCTTGAAGTATCCGAAGCCGGATTCATTCCTGGCGCATTTACATCCAAGAAAATGCAACGCGATAAATTAGTTGAAACAGTTATCGGAAACATTCCTTCCGGTTCGTTTTACGAATCTTCGACGCAATCAACAACGGCGAACACACCGACGGCCATGCTTATAAGTCAAACCGGTTTTTTAAATAACATTGCAATTTCGGGAACAACCGGAATGCAAGTGAATGACGCCGGATATTACAACGTTCAATTTTCCGCTCAACTTTACCGAACTTCGGGCGGAACAAGTCAACATGTTGACATTTGGTTGCGAGTAAACGGAACGGATGTAAGCGATAGCAATACAAGAATAAATGTAAACAATAATTCCGTTTACGATGTCGCCGCCTGGAATTGGTTTCTTTATTTGGCTGCAAGCGACGTGGTTGAAATAATGTGGTCAACAACGGCCGCAACAATTGAACTACGTTCGGAAGCAGCTAATTTAGTAATTCCGCATCCGGCAACGCCGTCAGTAATCGCAACAATAAACCGAATCGGATAATGGCAACAAAAGAAGCAGTATTTTCATTACGCGTTGACACCGGGAATTCGGTTCAAGACATTCAAAACGCGGATCAAGCAATCAAGAATTTTAATAAAGCCATAGGAAAAGGAATTTTAAAAATTATGAATAAGATTGGAATTTCTACATTACATTCTTATAGAGCTTCTCAAATTTTTGAAATCTTAGGATTAAAAAAAGCTTTTACTAAAAAATATTTTCCGGGAACACCTTCTAGAATCGGAGGAATTGGATTATATGTTCTTCAGAAAGATATCTACAAAAGATGTAAGTCTGCTTACAGAGATTTAGAAATAGATAAGGTCTTAGACTTAGATATTGGAGGAGATTACCGATGGAGAAGAGGAGGAGAAAGACATATGTTTAATCCTACTACAGTTTCTAAACTTCAACAAGCTGTTAGGCTTAAAAGTAAAGAAAGTTATCAAGTATATTCAGAAAAAATAAACAAGCAATCTAAAGAATTAATGACCTTAAGAGGGCTGTTTGAATTTAATAATCTTGATCCAATTCCTATAGAAGAAGTAGAGCCATGGACAGAGATTGTAAAACGTTTTAAAACTGGAGCCATGTCTTATGGTTCAATTAGTTCTGAAGCTCACGAAAATTTGGCTGTAGCTATGAATAGAATTGGAGGAAAATCTAATTCTGGTGAAGGAGGTGAGCATAAAATTCGTTTTAATAAATTACCCAACGGAGATTCAAAAAATAGTGCTATCAAGCAAGTTGCATCTGGAAGGTTTGGTGTAAGTAGTAATTACCTTACCAATGCCAAAGAGATTCAAATTAAAATGGCTCAGGGAGCAAAACCTGGTGAAGGAGGTCAATTACCTGGAAAAAAAGTATTACCGTGGATAGCAGAGGTTAGAAATTCTACTCCATATGTAGGACTAATTTCTCCGCCACCTCATCATGATATTTATTCTATTGAGG